>Ga0164290_1000241_pt1 | contig 210103 bp, 196 predicted proteins | sample Micstemetagenome_FD_108782 | JGI IMG/M metagenome (GOLD analysis project Ga0164290, IMG submission 108782) | Contaminated culture microbial community from soil near Moab, Utah, USA - Microcoleus steenstrupii SON62 (Illumina Assembly) | ecosystem: Environmental > Terrestrial > Soil > Soil crust... | reverse complement strand
TGCTGCTCTTCAAGCTTACTTAAAACCTTGGAGAACCGCTTGTTTGCTTCGTTTCGTGCTGCTTGTCGTGCAGCAGAGAAACGAGATTATGCACATCATCTTTCCACCTGTCAAACACTTTTGGCAAATAAATTCAAAGAATCCTTACATGAAAGTTAGACCGAGCGTAAAAATACTGCAATCACAAGGACTTGGCAGTCGTCGTGAATGTGAAAATATTTTCTGGAATTCTGAGATTTTTCGCGACGGAATTCAGATCGACCCTGAAATCGATGAAATTTCTTTGGGAGACACCCTGTTAATTGACGGAAAAAGCTTCGAAATCACCCAGCACAAGTATGTGCTGATGCACAAACCTGCTGGCTATGAGACTTCTCACCTGCCTAGCCACAACCCCTCGGTATTTGATTTATTGCCAAAGCACTATATAAAGCGCGGCCTGCAGGCCGCTGGCCGACTGGATGTGGACACCACTGGACTTTTGCTGTTTTCAGATGACGGTCAGTTTATTCATCGACTGATAAGTGGGAAGGTGGGCACCAAACAGGAGGTGGAGAAAATCTATGAGGTGACCGGCGCGCGCCCATTCACAGAGTTGCAGTTGCAACGCTTGCTGGAAGGTGTGGACCTGGATGATGAGCCTGAGATCATTTATGCCAGCAAAGCCAACTTACTGGGCAACGGGAGGCTGGAATTGGGCATTACTACAGGGAAGTATCATCAGGTTAAACGAATGGTGGCTGCTGTTGGCAATCATGTTGAGGCACTGCACCGACGAGTGGTCGGCCCTTACGAATTGCCGACAGACTTGGCCGTTGGCTCCTATATAGAAGTAGACCCAAGCCCGGTGTTAAACAGGAACACATCGAAAACAGTCTGAATTAAAAGGCTTTATTACCCTTCAACCCCTCAAAAATGCCCTGAATTCACACGCGAAGATGTGTTGTGCCAACAAACACTTCGAGTACAATACGGGGCTTAAATTTTAAATCCTCATCAAACTCATGAAAACAGCACAAGAAGTTCGCCTAGGCAACGTGGTTATGGTTGGCAAAGACCCCATGGTGGTTTTGAAAACCGAATACAACAAATCAGGCCGCAACGCCGCCGTTGTAAAAATGAAAATGAAAAACCTGCTGACCGGTGCAGGTATGGAAAGCGTTTACAAAGCGGACGAGAAGTTCGAACTGTTGGTGCTGGAACGCAAGGAAGTGACTTACTCCTACTTTGCGGACCCTATGTATGTGTTTATGGATGCGGATTACAACCAGTACGAGGTAGAAGCCGAAAACATGGGCGACGCTTTGAACTATCTGGACGACGGCATGGAATGCGAAGTGGTGTTCTACGACGGCAAGGCACTTTCTGTGGAATTGCCAACCAGCTTGGTGCGTGAAGTTGAGTACACAGAACCAGCCGTACGTGGAGACACATCGGGCAAGATCATGAAAGCAGCCCGCATTAAGCCCACCAGCTTTGAAATTCAGGTGCCCGCGTTCGTTGAAATTGGCGACAAGATTGAGATTGACACTCGCACTGCGGAATACCGCGCACGCGTGAAGTGATTACTCCATTTGAGATGGAAAACATGGGGCCCCACTTGGGGCCCTTTGTATTTTCCGGTTTGAGGCTCTATGCACATTGGCATTGTTTGCAAGGTAATCGATAATTTCGGTGATGCTGGCTTTTCCCTTCGCTTGGCGAAAGCACTGGCTGCGAAGGGCCATTGCGTGGATTTGTTTCACGATGAGCCAGCCACTTTTCAGGCGCTATATCCGCACTCGGTCAACGATAACCTCAGGCTAATCGATGCGGTCAAGACGAACATCGAAACCGAGTATCGACAAACGCCAGATCTGATTCTGGAGCCATTCGGAACTTCAAGTGGGCAAACTGCATTCCGCTTTGATCTAGCGCTGAAAAGCCGTTTTCCCCGCACCCCTTGGTTGCTGATTGACTATCTTTCATCTGAAAAATGGATTGAAAGCTTTCACCTGAACACATCAACAGACCCAATCACTGGGCACGTTACCACCTTTTTTTATCCCGGCTTTACCGACAAAACCGGGGGATTGATTCATTGCGACTACCCTGCTCGCCTGGCTGGAAAACAGCAAGCAACAAACACTACGGGTCTGAATGTTTTCGTTTTCGCCTATCCAAACGCACCTATTCGAAAGCTGATTGATCTCTGTAATTCAATTAACACCCCGGAATACGCAATAAAAATTGGACTGGCAGGGAATGTTTTAGCACCCGGACCGGAGGATTGCGCCCGCCTGATTCCCTTCGTCGCACAAAGTGAATTTGATGAGTTGTTGGCGCAATATAATGTTTTGTTTGTGAGGGGAGAAGACTCATTTGTGAGAGCTCAACTGGCGGGAAAACCATTCATTTGGCAAATTTACCCGACCGAAGACGATGCACACACCGCGAAACTTGCCTGCTTTTACGATCTGTATGCAAGCGGGCTTGGTGCAGATTGTAGATTGGCGCTTTGGAACTGCTGGCTGGCCTGGAACTGTATTGATACAACGGTAGATTTTGGCAAAGCCTGGATTAATCTTTTGCCGCATTTGCCAGAACTACAAACCCATGCGATCAAGTGGCAAGCACAACTTCTTGACGGTAGGGAACTTGTAAAGGAAGTTCTTACATGGCGTGGTTTACAGACTCCTACTTTGAACGAAAAGCCTGATTTATAAGGCTTTTTTCATCAAAAGGAAACTCAATGGAAAGACAGAAACTGAATTCAGGTTTAACGCTTGGATTCAGCAATGTTGTCATTTCTTCTCTCTCTGGGTTTGGGTTTTGGTTCAATTGACCAGACGCAATTGCCCGCACACCAAGTTGAACAGATTGCCAGGAAAGTCATGACGGAACTGGAGGTGGAAATGCGAACCAAACCCTCCCTGATCGTGACGGAACGTCCCGAACCCACACCACTGGGCGCCTTGGCTTATGCCAACGGAAAATGCGTAGTCATTGTGAATACAAATGAGATGGCATGGGCGCAGTGGGGGCGATTCTTGAACGAATCCAATCGCGCCCACTGGCAGCAAATTATCGCTGCATCAGTGGCCCACGAGATGGGACATTGCTTTCGGGAAAGCCGCTCTTTCGTGGCCAACTACGAGGTGGATGAAGACGAGTTCAGAGGGATTCAAAACACAGGGGGTTTTGGCCCGAAACCAGAGATGGTTTACAAACAAGAGCTGTTCGCTGACACCGTAGCCATTCTGTATGCCAAAGAGAATGCAGGAAACAACGCTGATTACGTGATTGAATCGATGATTCAGGCTCGAGAAAAATTCAGCGCCAATGATCCAACACACAACACGGCAAAGATGCTCAACCGACTGATTGCCGCAAAAATGACACGTCAAGGCGATGAGACTTTGGGTTTGGCGGCAACACGTTTGCTTTCTGCGCTATAAAAGCTGAAGGACTTTTATTTGGCTCGCGGAAAAGCATTGTCGTACACGGTGGAAAGGTGGTCAAAATCCAGAGCTGTGTAGACCTGCGTAGACGCGATCGAAGCATGCCCCAACAATTCCTGAACGGCCCTCAGATTTTGAGTGCCTTGCAACAAATGACTTCCAAATGAGTGACGCAACATGTGGGGGTGTAAATGTTGTCCCAAACCGCAATTTGCAGCATGGCTTGCGATATCTCGCTGTGCTTGCCTGACAGTCAACGCTTGCCCTTTGGCAGACACGAACAGGGAGGTCTCTTGCCCTCTTCCATGTTTGAGCAAGTGACTTTGGCGGGGCTCAACAAACTCCCTGAGACGAGCCTGCAATGTGTCGACCACAGGCACAATTCGGGCCTTGTTCCCCTTACCGATAACCCTCAATTCTGTAGATCCATTCAAGGCTTCGGCTCGAAGCATCAAGGCCTCGCTGATTCGCAGCCCTGTGCAATACAGCAATTCAATCAGTACATGGGCCTGCGCGAAACGGAATTCCTGCGGAAGCGGCAGAGCAAGCAATGCAGCCAAGGCGTCAACTCCCACTGCCTTGGGCAGGGACCTGGGTAGTTTGGGAGTTTTCAGCCCCAACGTGGGATCAATTTCAATAACACTGTTATTCAGTAAATATTTGAAAAACCCCCGCCAGCTTGAGGCCACACGTGCCAGGCTGGCAGGTGCAGCACCGTTTGCATGGCGCTGAGCAAGAATTGATTTAAGTGCTGTGGGGGTGACTTGCTGTGGTGGATTGATGATCAACAACAAGTCACGCTGAGCGGCCTTTACGGAGTTGTCGCTGTAACGCCGCTCCAGCCGCAGAAAGTCCAGATACCTTTGAATCAGGATTGCGTGTTCTGGAGTCTGCTCAGCGCGGCGCATGCGGTTTCAGCCAGAGTATTCAAAAAATCAGTTTCCAGGGTTGGCGAGAAGCGGTCTTTGTCAGGAGAACCAAATCCCAGACAACCGAAGGTTACCGGACTGGCGCCGACACGCAAAGGGATCAATACCACTGAACGTGGAACCACATCTTCGCCTTCAAAAACCGAGAGTGTCGGTGCATTCTCGGCAAATCCGCAGTAAAGATTCTTCATACTATCGATGAGCGTTTTGTCAGAATCGTGGACTTCAGAATTGTCCTCGCCCCACAGTTGCAAACGAACTATGGGAACCACAAATTTTTTCTTGATTGCCTCGACCAAGACAGTGGGCAAGTCACTTGCGTTTTTGACTGTGAGCAAAGCGCGGGTAATCGATTGAAGGTTGTCAATAATCGCTTGATTCTCGACAGCTGCGTGCGTCATTTCGACCACCCGGTGCTCAAGAGACTTAACCTTTTCGCGCATGGTTTGAACTTGACGCTCGTGCAGCGATGCCACATTCCCTGTGCTTTGCTCTGGCAGTTTGATAAAAGCGAGAATTCCTGGATTCTTGATCAAAAAATCAGGGTGTGCTTTCAGAAAATCGGCAACCTGGACGGCCTCGTCAGTCATAAGTAAAACTCTCCTTCGAAAACTGTTTGTGCTGGACCTGTCATGAAGACATCACTGTCCTGCTGCCCACTCCACTCAATGGTGAGGGTTCCACCGGCTTTGACAACGTCTACGCGCTCGGCGATTAGTCCCATTTTCATACCTACGACGGCAGCTGCACATGCCCCAGTTCCACAAGCGAGGGTTTCGCCTACCCCACGCTCATACACGCGGAGATGAACCCGACTGCGGTCTACGATATGAAGAAAGCCCACGTTAACCCTTTCAGGAAAACGGGGGTGTGATTCGAGTGTGGCGCCCAAGCGCTGAACCAAATCATCGGAGGCTGGTTGATCCAAGAGAATAACGACGTGGGGGTTACCCATAGAAGCGACGCCAACCCACAACTCTTCCAGATCAGAACCCGAGTCAACTGGGAGTTTGTATTGTGTCAGGCCACCTACCTTGCGACTGGAAAGGCCCTCCGCAATGAACGGTACCTTGCCGGGATTAAGCTGCGCAGGTCCCATATTCACTTTGACCCAATTGTGTTTGATCAACTCGGGCTGAATGATGCCAGCAAGAGTTTCAACGGTAATCTGATTTTTCTGGGTCAACCCTTTGTCGAATACATATTGTGCAAAACAGCGTGCGCCATTGCCACACTGCTGAACTTCTTGACCATCTGCATTGAAAATTCGGTACTTGAAATCGGCAAGGTCGGAAGACTCGACGATAAGAACCTGGTCAGCGCCGACGCCAAAATGGCGGTCGGCAAGCCGCTTGATCAGCCCGGGGCTGAGGTCTAGTTGACCCGCGCAGTTGTCCAGTACAACGAAATCGTTGCCTGCACCGTGCATTTTGGTGAACTTGAGTGTATTCAAAGTTGCCATCGTCGCTTTGTCAAAGACCGTGGTGTATTGATTTGAAGTATCAGTATATTCTGGACTCGCCGGCCGGGCGGGTTTTGAACCGCTTGTGCAACCACAAGTATTGCGGAATGTTGTCTTTCACCCAAGACTCGATGTGATGATTCATCAGCTGCGTTGATTCAGCGTCGTCGTCCAATGGAAAGTTGGGCAACGGTGCATGAATATGAATGCTGTATCGACCCTTGCTGTATTTGGTGGTAACCGGTACGACTTGCGCCTGAAGCAGCCGGGACAATCGGGCCACCGCGGTGACCGTGGCAGCTTTGACTCCAAAAAAGTCAACAAATACAGAGTCGCGCTCACCGAAATCCATGTCGGGCAAATAGTACAAAGGACGCCCCTTTTTCATCGCGGCCAGCAATGGACGCACGCCCTGTTGGCGAGACAACAGTAGTTGATCGCCAAACTTTGAGCGTCCTTGCAATATCAACGAATTCAACACGGGATTCTTTTGGTTTGAATACATGGTGACCATGTCGATTTCAAGACACAGACGACTCCACGCGGCATCGAGCCCTAGAAAATGTGGGGCCAGAAAGATAGTTGGAGACGCCGAGTCAAGAATAGCCAAGCCTTCCGGGTTCTCGATTCGCACCCGATCACGCACCACCTTTTGATTGCCTGACCACAGCCAAGCCCTGTCCAGAAAAGTACGCAGGTAAAAGTAGATGTGAGCCATGGCCCAACGGATGCGCTGGAAAATGGACGAATCAGGAAAACACAAGGAAAGGTTGGTGAGTGCGACCATTCGACGCTCACGCGCCAAGGCGAACAACAACATGGCCAATAACATCGAGATTGATGAGGAAATAAGTCGATAAGCAAAAAATGGTAGCCGCGCAAGTGCAAACCACATTGAGATCAGAAATTGAGTCACGATTGCCCTTGCTGGCCATGTTGACCTTTTGGAGATTTGTAACGTTCATAGCCCCAATAATACTGCTCAGGGTGCATCAGAATGAGCTTTTCCATGGCCGCATTCACTTGAGTGGCCGCCTCAACGGGGTCCGCACTGAGCGATTCGGGGCCTTGATACAACTCAAGCTTAAAACCTTCTCCACCCGGCTTTCTGTAACCGATTGCTAAAACAATCGATGCGCCGGTCGCGTGGTGGAGTCGGCCCGGCAAGGTCATGGTGTATGCAGGTTGACCAAACATGGGCGCCCAAACACCCTCTCCCTGCGCTGGAACTTGATCAGGCAACATTCCAACAGCTTCTCCTCGCTTTAGCGCCTTGAGCAGGATTTTCACACCACCCAACGTAGTGGGCGCAAGGGCAACATTATCGCGCGCCCGAGTGTCTTCAATAATGTTTTGAAGTTCCGCCTTGCGATTGGGTCGATACAACACAGTGATGGGTGCACGAGTTGAGAATACTTGGGCGGTTGATTCAAAACTCCCCATGTGCGGTGTGAGGAAAATAATGCCTTTCCCCTTGGTTTGAGCCCTTTCCACAACATCCCAGCCGGTAATGTCGGTGCATCGCGCCGCGCCCTGCTGCGTAGACAAGCCCCAAAGAAAAGGAAGCTCCAGCAGCGCCATTCCGGCATGCTGGACTGAACCCTTCACAGCAGCGAGACGTGCCGATTCGTTATCCGGAAAGGCAATTTTGGAGTGGATTTCAATTTTGCGACGATAGCTGGCCGACAAACCATAGACAGACCATCCCAAACACGCACCCAGCGCATGGAGAACCGACAAAGGGAAAACCGACAGTGCTTTGAACAAATTTTTGATCATGGGGCAGATTGTAACCAGTACGTGCTTTGCCTTCGTCCCCAAATGTTGTATATTTCCCAAGTTCGCTGAGTTAAATGACAACTTGCGGGGCGAACTAAAACAAATCTGCTAAAGCGTCGCCGGGCTTCAAACGAACATGGCGGCCGTAATAACCCCTTGTTTATTTGGAGCTTTTTTAATGTCTAACGAATTTTTCTTCACTTCTGAGTCTGTCTCGGAAGGCCACCCAGACAAGGTCGCCGACCAAATTTCTGACGCGGTTTTAGATGCAATTCTCGAACAAGACCCCACCGCACGGGTAGCTGCTGAAACGCTAACCAACACGGGTTTGGTGGTAATGGCTGGCGAGATCACGACCACCGCCCAGGTGAACTACATCGACGTAGCCCGCGAAACACTGAAAAAAATTGGCTACGACAACGGCGATTTCGGCATCGATTATAAAAGCTGCGCGGTGATGGTGTGCTACGACCGCCAAAGTCCAGACATTGCCCAAGGTGTAGACAAAGCGCACGACAATGACCTGGACCAAGGCGCTGGTGACCAAGGTTTGATGTTTGGTTACGCAGTGAATGAAACCCGCGAATTGATGCCATTGGCCATCAGCCTTTCACACCAACTGGTTCAACGCCAGAGCCTGCTTCGCAAGGATGGCCGCCTGCCTTGGCTGCGCCCGGATGCAAAATCACAAGTGACGATCAAGTATGTGGACGGAAAACCTTTCTGTATCGACACTGTAGTGCTTTCAACCCAGCATTCACCGGATATCGAGCTGGCGACCCTGCGCGAAGCAGTAATTGAAGAGGTGATCAAGCCGGTGCTGCCCAAGGAACTGGTGAAAGGAAATATCAACTTTTTGGTAAACCCAACAGGACGCTTTGTGATTGGCGGCCCGCAGGGTGACTGTGGCTTGACAGGTCGAAAAATTATTGTTGACACCTATGGCGGCGCGGCTCCACACGGTGGTGGTGCATTTTCGGGCAAGGATCCATCCAAGGTGGACCGTTCCGCGGCCTATGCAGGCCGTTACGTGGCAAAGAACATTGTTGCGGCGGGCCTCGCCGAGAAGTGTTTGGTCCAGGTCAGCTACGCAATCGGTGTGGCACGTCCTACTTCGATTATGGTGAACACTTTCGGCACCGGAAAAATTGAAGACAGTGCGATTACCGAACTGGTAAGCGCCCACTTCGACCTGCGCCCCAAAGGCATTGTACAAATGCTGGATTTGTTGCGTCCAATTTATGCAAAAACCGCAGCTTACGGACACTTTGGCCGCGAAGAACCAGAATTCAGCTGGGAACGCACAGACAAGGCGGAGGCTTTGAAGGCCGCTGCTGGCGTTTGACGGGAAACGCAGGCTGATCAGGAAGATGCGAGCATGAATACCGCTTGGTCTTCCTGAGCCAACCCTGTTACAATTTATGCCGTTCGAGGAGCGTTGCGACACACCCATGCTTTTTTGGGGTGCTAGGCTCGAACAAGAAATAAACAACGGCGCTCACGCTTCTTTCTTTATGAACTTTAAAAAGGAGGGCGTGATGAACGCCATTGCAAAACCAATCACCGCTACCGGCGAGAACGATTTTTTCGTAGCCGATATCAACCTGGCCGACTTTGGCCGCAAAGAAATCGCAATTGCAGAAACCGAAATGCCTGGCTTAATGGCCATTCGCAAGGAATTTGCTGCATCCCAGCCTTTGAAAGGCGCCCGCATCACCGGTTCACTGCACATGACCATTCAAACGGCCGTGCTGATTGAAACCCTGGCAGCACTGGGCGCCGAAGTGCGCTGGGCCTCTTGCAACATTTACTCAACGCAAGACCACGCAGCCGCAGCCATTGCGGCAGCGGGCATCCCGGTGTTTGCATTCAAAGGCGAATCGCTGACCGATTACTGGAATTTCACCCACCGCATTTTCGAATGGGCCGATGGCGGTTATTCCAACATGATTCTAGACGATGGTGGCGACGCAACCATGCTGCTGCACTTGGGCACCAAAGCCGAAAAAGACCTCAGCGTGTTGAACAACCCAGGCAGCGAAGAAGAAATTTGCCTGTTTGAATCAATCAAAAAAACACTGAAGACAGACCCCACTTGGTATTCAAAGCGCCTCAAAGAGATCAAGGGCGTAACAGAAGAAACCACGACTGGTGTGCACCGTTTGTACGAAATGCACAAGAAGGGCGAACTGGCCTTCCCTGCCATTAACGTGAACGATTCAGTGACCAAGTCCAAGTTCGACAACCTGTATGGTTGCCGCGAATCACTGGTTGACGGCATCAAGCGAGCAACCGATGTAATGATTGCAGGCAAAGTGGCTGTTGTGGCTGGCTACGGTGACGTGGGCAAGGGTTCTGCACAAGCATTGCGCGCCCTGTCAGCCCAAGTTTGGGTGACTGAAATTGACCCGATTTGCGCATTGCAGGCTGCCATGGAAGGCTACCGTGTGGTGACCATGGACTACGCTGCTGACAAGGCAGATATTTTCGTGACGGCCACAGGTAACAAAGACATCATTACCCATGACCACATGGTGAAAATGAAAGATCAGGCGATTGTTTGTAACATTGGTCACTTCGACAATGAAATTGACATTGCCAGCGTGAAAAAATACCAGTGGGAGAACATCAAGCCACAGGTTGACCACATCATTTTCCCCGATGGAAAGCGCATTATCATGTTGGCCGAAGGCCGCTTGGTAAACCTCGGCTGCGGTACCGGCCACCCCTCATTCGTCATGTCTTCAAGCTTTGCCAACCAAACCATTGCACAAATCGAGCTGTGGACGCAAAACGAGAAGTACCCAGTGGGTGTATATGTACTACCCAAGCACCTGGACGAAAAAGTGGCCCGCTTGCACCTGATGAAAATTGGCGCCCAGCTTACCGAACTGAGCCCAGCGCAAGCAAGCTACATTGGCGTGAAGCAGGACGGCCCTTACAAGCCCGATCACTACCGCTATTAATCTTGGAAAGAACCACCTTTGCGCGCTGACCTTGCCTTGGTTGAAAAAGGCCTGTGCCCCTCTCGGGCTCAGGCTCAAAGCTTGATCGAGCAAGGAAAAGTGTTGGTGCGTAACGGTGTGGTTCAAGCACCTGTTGCTGTAAAAAAAGCATCGCAGCAGATCGAACCATTCATGACTCTTGAATTGATTGACTGCGATGCACCCAGTTTTGTGTCGCGTGGTGGATTGAAGTTGCATCATGCACTTGAACACACCCAGATTGAGGTCAAAGCAAAGCGCTGCATCGACCTGGGACAATCCACGGGTGGTTTTACAGACTGCCTTCTGCAAAGGGGTGCATTGAGTGTGGTGGGCATTGACGTTGGACGGGATCAGTTACACCCCCGTTTGAGAGCACACCATGCTGTGATGGCCATGGAAGGCATCAACCTGTACAAGGTGAATACCACTGAGCTTGAAGAGGAAATCGCTGCGCTGAAACCCGAGTTCATGCCATTTGACATTGCTGTGGCGGATTTGAGCTTTATCTCTCTGCGAAAGGTATTGCCCAATATCGCAAAGCTGATGCCAGCCACATGTGAAGGTTTGTTTTTGGTTAAACCCCAATTTGAAGTTGGACCTGAACATATCGGGAAAAGCGGTTTGGTAAAAAATCTCGACGACCTTATCGCGCAATTGGAAGACGATGTAAAAACTTGCTGCACCCAACTCAACTTGACTGTGAAAGATTTTTTCCACTGCGAGTTGAAAGGGGGCGACGGCAATCAAGAATATTTTGTGTACGCAGCGAAAAATATCGATGTTGCGACAAACCAATAACTCTGTGAATGAAAAGACCATGATTAACATCAGCTTTGAGTTTTTCCCCGCGAAAACAGATGAAGGTGCAGAAAAACTGCGCGCTACGCGTGAAAAACTGTCTGAAAGAAAGCCAGAGTTTTTTTCAGTGACATTTGGGGCGGGTGGCACAACCCAAGACGGAACACTGTCCACCGTGCTTGAGATCAAGGCGGCTGGTGAGGAAGCAGCACCGCATTTGTCATGTGTTGGATCTTCCAAGGAAAAAGTCGCGGCACTGCTAAAGCAGTACAAAGAACACGGAATCAAGCGTATTGTTGCGCTTCGCGGTGACTTGCCCTCGGGCATGTTGGAAACGGGTTCGTTTCGATATGCGAGCGAGTTGGTTGAATTTATTCGACAGGAAACAGGCGATCACTTTTTTATTGAAGTTGCTGCCTATCCCGAAACCCACCCGCAAGCAAAAAGCCCGGCAGCCGATGTGGACGCTTTCGTACACAAAGTCAATTGCGGCGCAAACTCTGCCATTACCCAGTATTTTTTCAATCTGGATGCATTTTTGTACTTCCGGGATCAAGTGCAACACCGCATTTCGATTCCGCTGATTCCTGGCATCATGCCTGTGACCAATTTCAGTCAGCTTGCTCGTTTTTCAGATGCATGTGGTGCGGAAATTCCGCGATGGATGCGCAACCGCCTGCAACATTTCGGCGATGATCGCGAGTCGATTCGAGCATTCGGACTGGAAGTTGTCTCGAACCTGTGTGAACAACTAATCAGGGAAGGCGCACCCGGACTGCACTTCTACACCATGAACAACGCGCAGCCGACCTTGTCCATTCTGGATCAAATCGGTTATTAAGAAGCGCCTGAGCGAGTGAAAATAAACTCTCGCTCAGTGAGCAAATAATCGAGTAACTCGTCGTGTTGTTCTGAGAAGTTATCTTTGGTTTCGGTAATAGCATAAGCCACACCAACAGTGACTGGCTTGGCAGGCATTTGACTCAAGGTTCGATCATACCAACCTGCGCCATATCCGAGACGAGCTCCCGCTCGGTGGAAAGCAAGACAAGGAACAAGCAACACTTCGGGCTGAACCCAGGATTTGGATTTTGGAACTGGAATATTGTATCGGCCAAGCTCCATTTCCATGTCTGGCGCAAACTGCGCAAATTTCAAGAATGGGCCTGTTGGCGACTCACAACACACCGGCAAGGCCCACCGAAAGCCTTTGAGCGCCAAATTATTCATGATGGCGAGTACATTCGGCTCGCCGCGTGTGGGATAGAACAGACCCACAGTGCAAGGCTGGAATGTTTGGAGTAGAGTTATCAGAGATGCCGAAATTTCTTGGCTAAGCGAGTTGATTTCTTCGGGCTGAAGCCGATTTCGATAAGCCATGGCAGTTTGCCGCAATGATTTTTTCATGACAGGAACAATGACAATTTCTCACCACATTTCACGTTGGGTATCGCTACCTTTGCTTGCCTTGGGTGCTATGGCATTTCAACCCGCTTTGGCCAACAAAGAGACGGATGCAGAGTTAATCAAACAGATCAAATCTGCCTATGCAGATGGCGCATACGACAAGTTTAACCGCTTGGTTTCTGAATTGCCGCAAAAAAGCATATTCAGACCCTACGTGGACATCTGGCAGTTTCGCTTTTTTCAGAAGGGGGTGGAGAAACAATTTCCCGATCGAGAAGTGGTGTGGAACAAGTCAGAAATTCTGCCCCTGCTGAACAAACATGACAACAGCTGGCCGGCCGAAACATTGAGACGGGACTGGCTTGAGCAACTGGCACGCACGGCGCAGTGGACTGATTTTGCAGAGCAGCGACAACACTTGCGCTACCGCCCAGACCAGGGTGTTGAGTGTGCTGACTTGATGTACGCCGCAGAGCAGGGACAGTTGGTGAGATACAAACTGGATGCTGTGGTGAGTTTTGATAAACGCCTGCCTAAAACATGTCGGGTTCTTTTGAAAAACCTGTACAAACTGGGCGGTGTAAGTGCGCAAGACCTGGATCGACATGTGCTGCAAATGGTGGCATCCAACCAGCTGACCAACGCAGTCAAGTTTGTTGACGAATTCGAAGACACCGCTTGGGGAAAGACGATCAGCAGCACTGCGCTGCGCGAGGCGATTTTCAATCCTGACAAATATCTGAAATCGTCAGGTCAAAAAGCCGACACAGACCTCTACTTGACTGGCGCGCTGGCCAGAAAAGCAGTGGAAGACTATGAGCGTGTTGCGCGACAAATGACTGAAAATTATCAGGGCAAACTTTCACCCAGCTCTGAACAATGGCTTTGGGCGCATGTGGGCTACCGTGCCGGTCTGGTCTGGGACAGAAACGCACTCACTTACTTCAAGCGCAGCAAACCTGAAGTAATGAGCCAGGAACAACAAGAGTGGAAGGTGCGCTCGGCGCTGCTTCTTGAGGACTGGAATGCAGTGCTCCAGGCTTCCAACGAGATGAGTCCGAATGTGAAGGAGGACAGGGCTTGGACCTATTGGCGAGGACGCGCGCTGGCCCAGTCAGGCAAGTTGGTTGAAGCACGACAAGAATGGGTCAAAGCCAGCAGTCCATTCTCTTTCTACGGAAAACTGGCCCATGAAGAACTAGGCGACTCAGTCACGGCCCCGAAGCGCCCCGAATTGTTAAGCGCAGCCGAGTTGGACTGGGCAAAAAAACACCCGGGATTGTTGCGTGCACTCGCACTTTACGATGCGGGCCTGCGCACCGAGGGTTTCTGGGAATTCAATCTACAAGTTGCACAAATGAACGACAGGCAGTTGCTCGCTGCCGCGACTTGGGCTGAACGCAATCAACTCTACGACCGGGCAATTGCAGCAGCAGACAGAACCGAGATTGAACACGACTTGGGTTTAAGGTACCTGACGCCATTCCGCGAGAACATGCGGGCGAAAACCAGGGAAATTGGCGTGGATGAATCCTGGGTATACGGCTTGATTCGCCAGGAATCCCGCTTTGTGACCATTGCGCGTTCTGGCGTAGGAGCCAGTGGCTTAATGCAAGTCATGCCCGCTACAGCCAAGTATGTGGCGAAGAAAATCGGCATGTCCGACTTCAAGCCTGCTGACATTACCGAAATTGAGACCAACCTGACTTTGGGCACCAGCTACCTGAAAATGGTATTTGAGCAACATGACCAATCACCTGTGCTTGCTTCTGCGGGTTACAACGCGGGCCCAAGCCGCCCTGCCCTGTGGAAACGTCGCTTGGGCGACCGGAAGATTGAAGGGGCTATTTTTGCGGAATTGATCCCGTTTGACGAAACACGCGGTTACGTAAAGAACGTAATGTCCAACACCGTGGCTTATTCCTTGCTGTTGAACAATGCCTCGATCCCTTTGAAACAAAGACTGGGTATCATCTACGGATCCAAGTAATCAGGTGAATGCTGTTTCTATGAGTAAAACAAAAAACGTATTGGTGATCGGTGGTTCGGGGTTTCTGGGCCAAGCCGTTTGTAATCAACTGGCCAAAGCCGGTTACCGAATTACCGTGCCCACGCGCCGCTATGACAGGGCAAAGCATCTGCTGACCCTGCCAACATGCCAAATTATTGAAGCAAATATTCATGATCGCGCCACACTGGGTCGCCTTGTGTCGGGGCAAGACATTGTCGTGAATTTGCTTGGTGTGCTACACAGCAAACCGGGCAAACCTTACGGCCAAAACTTTCGGGTCAACCATGTTGAATTCCCCAAAGCCTTGTGCACCGCTATGTCCAAGCATGGCGCCAAACGAATTGTTCACATCAGCGCATTGGGTGTCGGTGTACAAAACCCGGCGCCGTCCATGTACCTACGCTCCAAAACCGATGGCGAAGCTGTGGTCAAAGACAGCGGACTGGCCTGGACAATTCTTCGCCCCTCGGTGGTGTTTGGTCGTGAGGACAAGTTTCTGAATACATTCGCCTCACTTGCAAAGATCGCGCCCTTCATTCCATTGGCCGGTGCTGATGCACGCTTCCAGCCAGTTTCGGTCAGTGATGTGGCCAAAGCCGTGTTTGCATGTGTGGAAGATCAAGGCAAAGACACCCTGCACAACACCTATGATTTGGTGGGTACCGAGATTTTCACCTTGAAAGAGTTAGTTAAGCTTTCAGCCCGCGCTGTTGGAAAAACCCCGCTGGTATTTGGTATTCCTGACGTTGCTGCGAAGGCTCAAGCGTTTTTGATGGAACTGGCACCTGGTGAGCCACTGATGAGTCGAGACAACGTCGACTCCATGAAAATCGACAATATCCGAACCTCGGGCAGAACTTTCCCTCTGCCAAGCTACGAATGCTTGTCGGTAGTTGCCCATGAATACCTCAGAGCCAAGCACTTGCCCTCTGATCTGGATGAATTTAGGACTCGGGCTCACCGGCAAGACTAGCCCTTAAGCCTTGATTCGTCGTACAATTTCGCTTTGCACAACGCAGCCGCACGTCGACCGATTGGCTGCGTTTGTTTTTAGAATCCGCGTTTTGCCTGAACACTGCTGATAGAGAGTTTTAACGTGACAGACCACTTAATGAAAACTTACGCCCGCCAACCCATTGCTTTCACTCATGGTGATGGCGCCTGGATGTGGTCAACTGATGGCAAAAGGTATCTGGATGGCTTGTCCGGTATCGCAGTGAATGGTTTGGGCCACAATCACCCCAAGCTGGTGAAAGCCATTTCCGAGCAGGCAGGCAAACTGATTCACACCTCGAATTTGTACGGCGTGGTTGAGCAATCAAATCTTGCTGATCGCCTGTGCGAAATTTCAGGCATGGATGAGGCTTTCTTTTGCAACTCGGGCGCTGAAGCGAACGAGGCGGCCATCAAACTGGCCAAATATTTTGGTCACAAGAAGGGCATTGAAAACGCAAAGATTATTGTGATGGAACGCGCTTGGCACGGCCGTACTTTGGCCACGCTGGCTGCCACGGATAGCCCCAAGGCCAAGATTGGTTTTGGCGACCTGCCGAGCGGGTTTGTACGCGTACCCTACAAAAACTTCGCAGCAATTGAACAGGCGGCAGACGACCACCCCGAAATCCAGGCCGTTCTACTGGAAGTTTTGCAGGGCGAAGGCGGTATCAATGTGGCCGATACCGAGTATTTACAGGCTCTGCGCAAGTTGTGTACCGCCAAAGGCTGGCTGTTGATGATCGACGAAGTGCAAAGTGGTATTGGCCGCACTGGCAAGTGGTTTGGTTACCAGCATGCAGGCATTCAGCCCGATGTAATCACCTTGGCCAAGGGTTTGGGTTCGGGCGTGCCAATTGGCGCGTGCCTGGCCTGGGGCCCTGCCGCAGGCGTATTTACACCTGGAACCCATGGCACCACATTCGGTGGCGGCCCCTTGGTGTCAGCGGCTGCCTTGGCAACCATTGAAATCATGGAAGAAGAGGGTTTGCTGGCGCATGCCGAGCAAATGGGACAGCTCATTCGGGCCATTTTGTCGCGTGAGCTGGCTGGCATTGCTGGCGTAAAAGATATTCGCGGCCGCGGCCTCATGGTGGGTATTGAATTGTGGAAGCCTTGTGGCGAACTGGTTGCGATTGCGCGCGACAAAGGTTTGATCATTAACGTGACCCGAGACAATGTGGTGCGCCTGTTGCCGCCACTGGTGATTAAAAAAGAAGAAGCAGAGACGCTGGCCATGGAATTGGCCCCTTTAATTAAAGCGTTTCTTGAACAATCCGCATAAGGAGGAGCCGGCCTGCCAGGCAAGCCGGTCTACAAAAATGCCTATCAAACATTTTTTGCAGTTCAACGATATCAGCAAAGACGAGTTCGATTACTTGATGCAGTCGTCTCGCGATGTGAAAGCGAGGTTCAAGCGTTACGAGCCCTACTACCCGCTGCAAGACCGTACCTTGGTCATGATTTTCGAGAAGGCATCCACACGCACACGGCTTAGCTTTGAAGCGGGCATGCACCAGTTGGGCGGTTCAGCCATTTACCTGAACACCAAAGATTCGCAATTGGGTCGCGGTGAGCCAGTTGAGGATGCGGCACAGGTTATTTCACGCATGTGCGACATCGTGATGATTCGTACCTACGAGCAGGAAATTATTGAGCGCTTTGCGGCCAACAGCCGAGTACCGGTCATCAATGGCTTGACCAATGAATACCACCCTTGCCAAATTTTGGCGGACATTTTTACATTCATTGAACACCGCGGCAGCATTCAAGGCAAAACAGTGGCCTGGGTAGGCGATGGTAACAACATGTGCGCCACTTGGTTGCAAGCAGCAGAATTGCTGGATTTCAAAGTAAATATTTCGACGCCCAGCGACTACAACATCGACCCCGCGAAAACCAATATCAAGGGTACTCACCACGAGTGGTTTGAAGACCCAATGGACGCCTGCAAAGGCGCTAACCTGGTGACCACCGATGTTTGGACCAGCATGGGCTTCGAGAATGAAAACAAAGCGCGCCGCCGCGCGTTTGCCGATTTTCAGGTAGACACCGAGATGATGGATGTGGCCAACCCGGAGGCCCTGTTCATGCATTGCCTGCCCGCCCACCGTGGCGAGGAAGTGGCGGCCGAAGTGATTGACGGACCGAAAAGCGTGGTGTGGGACGAGGCGGAGAACCGCCTGCACACGCAAAAAGCCCTGATGGAATTCCTTTTGTTGGGCCGCAAGTAAGCGGACCTTTAACAACCCTTTTTGAATCGAGAACCATGAGCGACATCAACAAAGTAGTACTCGCCTATTCCGGCGGTTTGGACACCTCAGTCATCCTGAAATGGCTGCAAGACACCTATGGTTGCGAAATAGTGACCTTCACTGCCGACCTGGGTCAGGGTGAAGAACTTGAACCCGCGCGCCAAAAAGCACTGAAGTTCGGTATCAAGCCCGAGAATATTTATATTGACGACGTACGTGAGGAATTCGTACGCGATTTCGTGTTCCCCATGTTCCGCGCCAACACCGTGTATGAGGGTGAATACTTGCTAGGCACGTCGATTGCCCGCCCCTTGATCGCCAAACGACTAATCGATATTGCGCGTGAAACCGGCGCAGATGCCATTTCACACGGCGCAACAGGCAAGGGCAATGATCAGGTTCGTTTTGAGCTGGGCGCTTACGCACTGATGCCTGGCGTGAAAATCATCGCCCCGTGGCGCGAATGGGATTTACTGAGCCGCGAAAAGCTTCTGAAGTACGCCGAAGACGCGGGTATTGAAATCGACATGAAGCACAAGAAAGGCGGAGCGCCCTATTCCATGGACGCCAACCTGCTTCACATCAGCTTTGAAGGCCGTCATCTGGAGAACCCCAGTGCGGAAGCCGAAGAGGCCATGTGGCGCTGGACGGTCAGCCCCGAAGCGGCACCCGATGAAGCCGAGTACTTGGACATTGAATACGAAAAAGGCGATATTGTTGCACTGAATGGCAAGAAAATGAGCCCCGCAACCGTGCTGACCGAGCTGAACCGATTGGGTGGCAAACACGGGATCGGCCGCCTTGACCTGGTGGAAAACCGCTACGTGGGCATGAAGAGCCGCGGCTGCTATGAAACGCCCGGCGGTACCATTATGCTGAAAGCGCACCGCGCCATTGAATCAATTACCTTGGACCGTGAAGTGGCCCACCTGAAAGACGATTTGATGCCCCGCTACGCCAGCATGATATACAACGGCTACTGGTGGGCACCAGAACGTGTGGCTCTGCAAACCCTGATCGACCACACTCAAAATACTGTGAATGGCTGGGTACGCGTGAAATTGTACAAAGGCAATGTGATTGTGGTGGCCCGTGATTCAAAAACAGATTCACTGTTTGACCAGAATATTGCAACCTTTGACGAAGACGGTGGCGCTTACAACCAGGCCGACGCAGGTGGTTTCATCAAATTGAATGCCCTGCGCATGCGAATTGCAGCCAATGCCAAACTAAAACGCGGCTGAGCAATTCACTTGTCGTGAATCAGGTTTGAAAACCGCCACCCACAAGGTGGCGGTTTTTTTATGCCTGCGAATTTGACCCTGAATGGAACATTGCTGGAGCAAGGGCCACTCAGCTGAAGTAGGGTTCTTAATTCAAAAGCGCATATGCACTTCAAAAAACTGATGTTTTCCGCCATTCTGATTGCATTCGGCTTGACTGTCACCTCAACTACAGCTGCGGCTGTGACACATTTTGCTGACCTTGGTTTTGCCGCACACCCCAACTCTGTGATGGCTGAAATCGGAAAACCGGTCACGTTGTCAGTATTGATCAAGGGACCCGTCAAATCAATTCAATGGCGGCTAAACCGCGTGCCCATAGCCGGCGCAACACAGCAAAGTTTCGAAATTGCCTCAGTGGAAAAGAAAATTGACCCTGATGAATATGATGTAGTGATTCAAGATGCATTTGGCAACAGCGTAACCAGCGAAAAAGCCGTTGTGGCGGGACTTGAGCCTGATTCGAATCAACTGCTCATTGAATCAAGACGAGTCGAATCGCTGAAACTTCAATCCATTTTCAATTTGGTGCATCTGTTTGATCAAGTATCTGCCCGAATCTCGGAACCCTTGCCAATTTGGGACATGCGCAAATCAGCAGTATCCATGTATTTCGACGGTTGTCACGACAAAGTAAAAGCTGAGCTGGTCACACCGGTGCGCAATGCTGAATCTCTTCATGAGGCCATGAAACTGGAAATGAATTCCTGCTTCATTCAAAGAACCGATGGACTGGGAAACGACATGGGGGCGCTGGTGAGCGGCACCTTCATTCAGTCCAGAAAAGTCGACAAACAAAATAACAAAGATATTCGCAAGCTAGAGAAATTCGCGAAAAACCTGAAACTCAGCTTTCCCCATGCGAGTCAGAAAAAAAGAGCCACACTCGACTTTGATATTGTTCTGGATGGGAAACTGGTGCGAACCACTGAATTCGAGCAATCCAACACCAAAAACATGAGGATCAAAGAGGAATACTCGTGGAGCAAAGGCACACGAATCGAAAATCCTCAGTCCGGGGTAAAAGCTGTCTTTGTCTCCGGCAGCTATGTAAAAGAAAACTTCGGGTATCTCGAACACCAGCAATTTTACCCAAGCAGGGAAACCGAATTTTTCAACAAACTGAGAATCAAAATTGGCAATGACGATGTGCTAATTCATGGTTTGGTCAACAAGGTGACTGACGGCGACACAATTCATCGGTCTGGCAATTTCAACCTGCATATCAACGGCAAACTGGCACTGAGTGCCCCAAGCGAAATAGCTTCCCTGCTCACATTTACCGGAAATTTGCCAATTTCACCAAAGCTCAACGGCTTTTTTATCAATGATCATATGCCTGGTGTGATCGCCTCTGAGAAGCCCGGGATCAAATTGGGCTCTGGCTCAATTAACACACCGTACTTGCGCTGAACACTGGATTGCACATGCTGAACCAGTTGCAACAAGTCACTGCCACTTCCCTGCCCCAAGTTCACCAGAATCAGGGCTTGCCTGCTGTAAACACCTACACCACCCAGCACATGCCCCTTCAAACCACATTGTTCAATCAACCACCCGGCCGCTAACTTCACCTGGCCATCATCTGTTGGGTAATTAACCAAATTTGGAAACCGCTGAACAAGGGCCTTGGCCTGTGCAGCGCCAACAATCGGATTCTTGAAAAAACTGCCGCTGTTACCCAATACGGCTGGGTCTGGCAGCTTTTGTGTACGTATGGCACTTACCGCTTTCAACAGATTCACGGGGGTCACTGATCCCAATTCAGCCACACGCTGAGCCACATCCCCATACCCCAATACAGGCTGCCACTGCACGGGTAAGGAAAAATCTACTGCCGTGATCACATATCGACCCTGCGCAGCATGCTTGAAAACACTGTCACGGTATGCAAACTCGCATTCATCCAGATTGAAAATGCATTCCTTTTGAACATCCAGATCAAATGCGTGCACCGCTGAAACGCGGTCCTTGAGTTCAACGCCGTAGGCTCCAATATTCTGAACAGGGCTTGCACCCACACAACCGGGAATCAGGGCGAGGTTTTCCAGCCCGCCCCAGCCCATGGCCACAGTCCACTCGACTGTTTGGTGCCAGTTTTCGCCAGCCCATACCCGCACATGGTGACAAACACCGTCGCAGCCCAAATACCGTCGCCCTTTCAAGGCAACTTTCCAAACCGTTGCGTCCACCAGTGGGCTGGTAAACACTGTGTTGCTGCCCTCGCCCAGCAACAAAAATGGCTGGCCTTCTTGCCGGGCGCGAGCAAAAGCCAGCAAATCGGACTGACCGCCCAATAAACGCAACTCGCGGGCACGGGCTGGTAAACCAAAGGTATGCAAGGGTTGCAGATCAACGCTGTGGGTGGCAGTGAGGGCTGACATAGGGAGTGGTCTAGCGATTACAATGAGGCATTATGCTTGAAGGAATGAACTATGCCGTCTTTTGATGTGGTCTGCAAACCAGACTTGATCGAATTGCGCAACGCGGTCGATCAGGTGAACAAGGAAATTGGTACCCGCTTTGATTTCAAGGGGTCTGATTCCAAAGTTGAATTGAACGAGAACACCATCATGGTGTATGCCGACGATGACTTCAAATTGGAGCAGGTCGCCGAGATTATTCGCAACAAATGTGCAAAGCGCAACGTAGATGTACGCTTTCTGACATTTGACAAAAAAGAAAAGATCTCTGGCGACAAGATCAAGCAAACCGTGACGGTTAAAAACGGATTGGACAAGGACCTGGCCAAGCAGGTTGTGAAAGAAATCAAAGACAGCAAAATGAAAGTACAGGCCAGTATTCAAGGCGATACTGTGCGCATTCAAGGCGCAAAGCGCGATGATTTGCAAAGTGCAATTGCCTTGCTGAAACAGAAAGTGACTGAGACACCTTTGGGTTTCGAAAACTTCCGCGACTAAACAACCTCAAAGGACATGCCATGAGCGCAGACCATTCACACGATCACGATCATGAACACGGCCCGGATTGCGGCCACAACCACGATGTGGTGTACAACAAAGTAGTAAAGGCCAACCACAAGGTGGCCGCCGTATTGCTCCGCAATGCAAAAACCATTGAACTGACTTTTGATGAACGCCAGGAAGTACCCCACGATGTGAAAGCCACCGACGGCAGTACCCTGATTTGCCACTTGCACGACACCGTGGAGGTGGGCGACAAACTGGTGTCAAACACCAATGAATGGGCGATTGTGGCGGCTGCTCAAGAAGAACTGTTTGAAGTGATACGCGGCCAGAAAGGCTTCGAAGAATTTCTGCATGTAGCAGGCCTTAACTTTTGGCCGGTGCAATTAAATGAAAAAGGCGCGCGTGTTGTGGCGAGCCATGAATGCATGCACATGCTGGAGCATTTTGAGTTGAAATTCAGCACACTGACCGCACCCATGCTGGAAATTGTGGTGCCAGAACTGAAACACCACGATTGCTGTGACCACGACCATGGGCATGGTCACGATCATGGGCACTCGCATGCGCATGAACACAAGCATGGTCCGGATTGCGGCCACGACCACTAAGCAACAACACCTAGCAGCAACATTGCAGCAAGAGGATTTCCAGGCATGAGAGACGCACAAGCACCCATCACCTTTTATCGCGAGGACTACACCGCGCCGAACTACAAAATCAGTCGCACTGATTTGACGTTCACGCTGAACCCTTCGCGCACCAAGGTGGCAAGTCGCCTGGAATTTGAAGTGTGGGACCATTCAAACCCTGACAACCTTCCACTTGAACTGGATGGGGAAGACCTTGAGCTGGATCAGGTGTTGCTCAATGGTGAAAAGCTGGACGCCACTCGCTACACTCAAAGCCACACGGGCCTGACCATTCACAACCCTGGTCGCGAAGGCGTTCTGGAAATTACGGTTTACATTCAACCCGACCAAAACACCCGGCTTGAAGGTTTGTATGTGTCCAACGGCAATTTTTTCACGCAATGCGAAGCCCAGGGTTTCAGGCGCATTACTTATTTTTCTGATCGCCCGGATGTTCTTAGCCAATTCACAGTCACGCTGATTGCCAACGAGGCCACGCACCCGGTCAGTTTGTCCAATGGCAACTTGATTGAAGAAAAAAAACTGGGCGAAGGCTTGCACATGACTCGCTGGGAAGACCCATTTCCCAAGCCTGCTTACCTGTTTGCCTTGGTGGCCGGTCGCTTTGTGTGCCAGGAAGAAACGGTGAAAAAAGGCGACGGCAAGCCAGCATTGTTGCAAGTCTGGGTTGAGCCAGGCAACCTGGATAAAACCGACTTTGCCATGCAAAGCTTGAAGAAGTCGATTGACTGGGACCGTGAACGGTTTGGCCTTGAACTGGATTTGGACCGCTTCATGATTGTGGCGACCGCCGATTTCAATATGGGCGCCATGGAAAACAAGGGCTTGAATATTTTCAACACCAAGTTCGTTTTTGCCAATCCAGAATTGGCTACAGATGTTGATTTCGAAAATGTTGAAAGCGTGGTCGGCCACGAGTACTTTCACAACTGGACAGGCAACCGGGTGACCTGCCGGGACTGGTTTCAACTCTCGTTAAAAGAAGGCTTGACTGTATTTCGCGACCAGGAGTTTTCCGCAGACATGATGGCCGAAGGGCTGGATGAAGTACAGGCAGATTCTGCACGCGCGGTGAAACGAATTGAAGATGTAAAGGTGCTTCGCGCCGCACAGTTTCCGGAGGATGCCGGCCCAATGGCGCATCCCATACGACCCGACAGTTATCAGGAAATCAATAATTTTTACACCGTGACGGTGTATGAAAAAGGCGCTGAAGTTATTCGCATGCAGCACACCCTGCTGGGCGAACAATTGTTTCAGCGCGGGATGCAAATTTATTTTGAACGTCACGACGGCCAAGCTGTGACCTGTGAAGATTTTGTCGGCGCCATGGAAACCGCCCTGCAGGAAGCCCACCCGGAACTGGATTTGAGGCAGTTTCGCCATTGGTATTCACAGGCAGGAACCCCAGAAGTATCGGCAAGCTGGACGCAAACCAACGGCCAACTGGTATTGACCTTGAAGCAAAACTGCCGCCCTACGCCAGGCCAAGCGATCAAACCCGCCTTTCACATTCCTGTGAAATTGGGTTTTGTAGAAAAAGCCAGTGGTCGCGATGTGCCCTTGCAGCTGGAAAGCAATACGAATGCGCTACATGGCGATGTACTTGACTTTACCGAATCCACGCAGACATTCGTGTTCACTGGCTTGGACAAACCGGTGGTGCCCTCGCTGCTTCGCAGCTTCTCCGCACCCGTTATTTTACAATCCGCGCACACTACGGATGACCTTATCTTTTTGGCGGGTCACGACAACGACCCATTCAACCGTTGGGATGCCTGCCAAAAAATTTACGGCAAAGCCATTCTGGACATTTACCTTCAGCGCGGGCTTACCGATGGCGCAAACACCCAGGCCGCTGTGCAAATTGTGGAAAACTTGCTGAAAGACAAACAGTTGTCTGACGGCTTTTTGGCTTTGGCCTTGCAATTGCCCAGTGAGGGAACACTGCTTGAGGCATTTGACGGACTGGTAGACCCAGTTGCGATGCATTTTGCACGTACCACCTTGCGCGATTTGTTGGCATGTACTTTCGGGGCAGACTTCAAGGCGATCTACGATGCACGCAATTTAACAGGGCAGCCCTACAGCTACAACGCGGTGGCCGCCAGCCAGCGTGCCTTGAAAAATGTGGCGTTGGCCTATTTGGTGGCCGCAGGCGCGGACGAAGAACTGAATGTAGCGAAGGCTCAATATGCGGCCTCCAACAACATGACGGACAGAATGGCGGCGCTTAGCAATATTGTGCACAACGGACCAGGCAACCCGCCTGAATTGGCCGAATTTTTTGAACGCTTCAACAATGAAGCGCTGGCCGTGGACAAATGGTTCATGCTGCAGGCCACCGTACCTGCCAGCAATGAAAATGTGAACACTTTGCAAACAGTGCGTGAATTGCTGAAGCACCCTTCATTCACTCTGAAGAACCCGAATCGCGCTCGCTCGCTTGTGGCTGCTTTTGCAATGCAAAACCCCAGTGTGTTTCACTCACATTCAGGTGATGGTTATGCCCTGTGGGCCGACCTTGTCATTGAGTTGAACACCATTAACCCACAAGTAGCAGCGCGCATGGCGCGTGGGCTGGACCGCTGGACCAAACTGGTGCCAGCACTGCAGGAAAAAGCACACAAGCAACTTGAACGTGTATTGGACACAGACAAGTTGTCGCCAGATGTTCGCGAAGTGATCGGCAAAGCGCTGGACGCGGCCACCCATTGATTTTGAATTGAACAGAGGACAACGATGAGTATGAATTTGGCGCAATACCTTGAACACCACGCAGATGCGCACATGGGTGTGTTGATCTCGGCCATTGCCGACGTGTCGCAATCCATTTCCGCCGCGGTTCACAAAGGAGCACTGGGCGGCGTATTGGGTAGTGCAGGTTCAGAAAACGTGCAAGGCGAAACCCAGAAAAAGCTCGACATCATCGCCAATGACATGATTCTGGATGCGCTTGCTGCAACCGGCGTAGTGGCGGGTATGGCCTCTGAGGAACTGGACGACTGCTCACCTGTACCCGGGCATTCGGATCGCCCGTTCCTGGTACTGTTCGACCCGCTGGATGGCTCCAGCAATATCGACGTGAACGTGTCGATCGGCACCATTTTCTCGGTTCTTCCCAATCCTGATGTTGGTGAAATTACCAACGAAAGCTTCCTGCAACCTGGCACCGAGCAACTGGCTGCGGGTTATGTGGTGTACGGCCCTCAAACGTCGCTGGTACTGACATTTGGCCGGGGCGTAGTGGCGTTTACACTCGACCGTGAGGCTGGCCAGTACATCCAAACCAGCGAAAGTATGGATGTGCCCGAAGACACCAAAGAATTCGCCATCAATATGTCGAATCAGCGTCACTGGTATAAACCAGTGCAGCGTTACATCGCTGAATTGCTGGAGGGAAAAACCGGCGTGCGTGGCAAGGACTTCAACATGCGATGGATTGCCTCCATGGTGGCCGATGTGCACCGAGTGTTGACCCGGGGAGGTATTTTCATGTACCCCAAAGACCTGCGCGACCCCAACAAGCCTGGCAAGCTGCGCCTGATGTATGAGGCCAACCCGATGAGTATGCTGGTGGAGCAAGCTGGCGGCAAAAGCTTCGATGCGACCCAGCGTATTCTAGACATACAGCCGACCGATTTACACCAACGCTGCGCGGTGATGCTGGGCTCGGCCAATGAAGTACAACGAGTCAGTGATTATCACAAGGATTAACTCAGCTTCGTTTGCTGGCTGATTGCCAAACTTAGTTGCCGAACTTAGTTGCCAAACTTGGCGAATTCACGCTCAGCGTCGGCTTTGCGTTTGTATTCGCGTTGTTTGGCATCAATTTCAGCCAACAGATAATAATTATCCCTCGCATACCGTTTGGCAATTTCAGCCTGTTCAATTGCTGGCAAATAGGCTTGACGTGCGTTGTAAGACTGAGCCAGAGCCATGTGGTGTTCCGCCGGCTTTCGCAAAGCCAAAGCACTTTGGGCGAGCAGATCAAAAACCTCAGGCACAGAGCGATAGGCCTGCGAAAGTTCTTTCAGGTATGCATCTGATTCCGCAAATAAACCCAAACGCTGTAAGCCCTCGGCATACAGCAGACGAACTGACATTTCACTTCTAAATTCATTTCGCAGGGAAGTCAGTTGCCCAAGCGTGACCTTTTCCTGCGCATTCAAGGCCGAGCGCTCCCGTACAGGACGCTGGTCCATGGGTGCAGAGGCCAATGGCAAGCTTACATCCATGGCCATTCTCATGCGCTGACTTTGAAGCAGCAAGGGCACCTCGGTTTTCTTGACCACAGACTGCCCGGATTTAAACAAATCGATGGCCTTTTCACTGGCCGCAAGGGCCTCCTGCTTTCGCCCCATGGAATTCAAGACCAGCGAACGGCCGTACATTAACGCCACTGGATCTTTGATACCCTCTTGCTCATTGGGTGATTCAAAAGTTCGCAAACGGTCTGCCAACTGTTGGTTGCTTCGTTCCGCAAACACAATGGACTTGACCCGGATCAGCTCAAATTCCAGGCTTGACTGATTTTGACTTCGATTCGAGCTGCTTTCCAAACCAGCCCGGTTACGAATGTCGGCAATTCGCTCGGTGGTTAGCGGGTGAGTACGCAAATAGGAAGGCGCATTGTTTTCATAAAGACGAGATGCTGTTTGCAAACGTCCAAAAAAATCCACCATGCCCTGAGTATCAAAACCGGCTTGCTGAAGAGTCAAAAACCCAACCCGATCCGCCTCCCGTTCCGCATCGCGAGAAAAGGACAATTGCTGATCAATGGAGTAACCAGCGCCTGCTGCCATGAGGCCAGAAGCTGCTTGTGGATTGGAACCCGCCACCAGCAATGCGGCAATCATGGCCGCAGTGGCGACGAGACTGGTTTGCTTTTGTTGCCCAAAACGGCGCGCAATGTGGCGCTGGGTCACGTGCCCCACCTCGTGCGCCAACACGGAGGCCAATTCGGATTCAGTTTGGGACGCCGCAATTAACCCTGTGTGCACGCCAATGTAGCCACCCGGCATGGCGAACGCATTCACCGATTTGTCGGTGACCAGAAAAAACTCAAAGTTGGATGGAGATTCCGAGGCAGCCTGAACGATTGTGTTGCCCAAGCGGCTGATGTAGGCCGTAATTTCCAGGTCGGTGTTGACCGCGCCAAAAGCCCGATAATCCTTCATGATCAGGGCCCCCAGTCGGCGCTCATCCTGAACAGAAAGCTCGGCCCCACCCGCATCGCCCAGGCTTGGCAAGTTATTCAAGCCATCCGCATGCGCGATCGGCGACAACATGGAAGACAGCAGCAGGGTACTGCACAGCACACTCGCAACACTTTTCCGAAAATCAAGACGCATCATGGGCTTTTTACGGTGGTAGTCTGGGTATGATAGCGCGATGAAAAACAAGTTCAATCAACTTCGGGCGTAGCACGGCTTTTCCTTGGGTAAATTTAGGTAAACGCCTGGCAGGCAATGCGACCAGCACCTATGAAGTTAGGACAATCAGTCAGCAGGGGATTAATACAATGAACGGACTTACGCACTTTGACCAAGAAGGCAATGCACACATGGTCGATGTGGGCGGTAAAACCGAAACCGAACGCAAAGCCGTTGCCACGGGCACCATTCAGCTGGGGCATGAGGCCTACGCTGCTTTAAAAGCGGGAACCGCCAAGAAAGGCGATGTGTTGGGGGTCGCCAGAATTGCCGCGATACAGGGGGCAAAACGCACCTCTGATCTTATTCCATTGTGTCACCCACTTCCACTGACTCGACTGGCAGTTGAATTTGAACTAAACGATGAACTGTGCGAGGTTCATTGCACCTGCACCGCGCAAACCGTGGGCAAAACAGGGGTAGAAATGGAAGCCCTGACCGGTGTTCAGGTAGGGCTTCTCACCATTTACGACATGCTTAAAGCGATTGACAAAGGCATGGTCATGACTCAAACCAGACTCGTCGAGAAACGCGGCGGCAAAAGTGATTTCAGTCGGTAAATCTTAGTTAATGTTGTTGTTGCGGCAAGCTGCGGGTAAGTAACGCCGGAACTCAGCCGTAACATTGGTGACGCAACGCCATTCACCTACCGGCTGTAATGGATTTTCATGCCTTGCGCCGCCGGTGAATGGAATCAAGGCAATAAAATTGTTCTGACCTATGCCCGCAGCTACCGTATCGGCCTGAAATGTGACTTGAATTCTACCGTTCGTGCCAACAGTCAGTTGACGTGCGTACTGACTTTGCGCGGCCACGTTGGACTGGCAACCCGCATCGCTGGCATTGGCCGGCCATGCATTCGTCGTGGCTGTGAATTCAATAATGCCAGCCTTGCAAGACTGGGCAATATTCATTAACTCTGTGACTTTGGAGCGATTCAGGTAATCCTGAAACGCGGGGATTGCAATTGCAGACAGCACGCCAATAATCGCAATGCCAATCATTAGTTCAATCAGGGTAAAACCCTTTGAAACCTTACTTCGGGTAACAGTTCTTGGCGTATTCATCGTCGCATTCCTCACATCGAAAAGTGGTGTTGAGAAACCATTCTTCGGTGTTCAGCCTGCGTGAAGTACCCCCGCTAGGGTTAAAAAGAAAAACCCCACCATTCTGAGTGAATGGTGGGGTTTTAATGACTTACGTCTTGACTACTCAGGCCCCGATTGCCTTCTTCAACAATTGCCCCATCACGGAGGGGTCTTTGGTCACAGTAATACCGCACTCTTCCATAATGGCCAGCTTCTCCTGAGCTGTACCTTTACCGCCAGAGATGATGGCGCCAGCATGGCCCATGCGCTTTCCGGGGGGCGCTGTTACACCAGCAATGAAACCAACCACGGGCTTCTTCATGTTGTCCTTCACCCACAAGGCAGCTTCTTCTTCATCGCTACCACCAATTTCACCAATCATGACCACGGCATCGGTGTCGGGATCGTCATTGAACATTCGCATCACGTCGATGTGCTTCAGCCCGTTCACGGGGTCACCACCAATACCCACTGCGGTGGACTGACCCAAGCCCAACTCACTCAACTGGCCCACTGCTTCATAGGTTAGGGTACCGGAGCGAGACACCACACCAATACGTCCCTTTTTGTGAATGTGGCCGGGCATGATGCCAATCTTGATTTCATCTGGCGTAATTACGCCTGGACAGTTTGGACCCACCACGATGGTTTTGCGACCCTCCCGGCGCATGCGATCACGCACCTCGATCATGTCACGGACGGGAATACCTTCAGTGATACAAATCACCAAATCCAGATCAGCTTCTACAGCCTCCCAAATGGCAGCCGCAGCAAAGGGGGGAGGAACGTAAATCACGGATGCGTTGGCACCGGTCTGTTTTTTGGCATCGGCCACCGTGCCGTAAATTGGCACACCTTCAAAATCTTCGCCAGCTTTCTTGGGGTTTACACCCGCAACAAAGCAGTTCTTGCCATTGGCATATTCACGGCACATGCGTGTGTGAAACTGACCAGTTTTACCAGTAATACCCTGGGTAATTACCTTGGTGTCTTTGTTAATGAGAATAGACATTGTGAAAATCCTTTTTCGTGTTGAATGGCTGTCAAATGTGGAGCACCGGGCGCTTAAGCGCCCTTGGTTGCAGCCACCACTTTTTGCGCAGCCTCGCCCATGGTGTTCGCTGCAATGATTGGCAAACCAGATTCAGCCAAAATTTTCTTGCCCAAATCTTCGTTCGTACCTTTCATGCGCACAACCAGAGGAACCGACAAACCCACTGCCTTCGATGCAGCCACCACGCCATCTGCAATCACGTCACAACGCATGATGCCGCCAAAAATATTCACCAAAATGGCTTTCAGGTTGGGATTTTTCAACATAATTTTGAAAGCTTCTGTCACTTTCTCGGTGGTGGCACCGCCGCCCACATCCAGGAAGTTGGCAGGCTCGCCACCAAACAACTTGATGGTGTCCATGGTGGCCATCGCCAAACCAGCGCCGTTCACCAGGCAACCAATGTTGCCGTCAAGACTGATGTAGCTCAAATCGAATTTGCTCGCTTCGATTTCAGCAGGATCTTCTTCGGCCAGATCGCGCAAGGCCACGATTTCGGGATGACGGTGCAAAGCGTTGGAATCGAAGTTCAGTTTCGCGTCCAGTGCGATGATGTCGCCAGAGCCAGTCAAGATCAGTGGGTTAATTTCGGCCAGACTGGCGTCAGTTTCCCAAAACGCTTTGTACAAACCTTGAAACGCCACACGCGCTTTGGCAACAGAACCCGCGGGAATACCGATTTTCACTGCCAAATCATCGGCCTCTGCGTCTGTCAGCCCTGCAACGGGATCCACGTAAACTTTGTGAATCAGTTCTGGGGTGTGTTCAGCCACTTCTTCAATTTCCATGCCGCCTTCGCTGGATGCCATGACGCAGACCCGCTGGGTAACACGGTCGACCACCATGCCAACGTAGTATTCCTTTTTGATGTCTGCACCTTCCTCAACCAGCAAACGGCTGACTTTCTGGCCTTCTGGGCCTGTTTGATGAGTGATCAACTGCATGCCCAGAATTTGGCTGGCATACATTTTTACATCGTCCATGCTCTTTGCCACTTTCACGCCACCGCCCTTGCCGCGACCACCTGCATGAATTTGCGCCTTCACAACCCAAACCGGGCCGCCCAGTTTTTCCGCGGCTGCAATGGCCTCGTCAATTGAAAAACAGGGATAGCCGGTAGGCACAGCCACGCCGTACTTCTTCAGAATTTCCTTGCCTTGATACTCGTGAATCTTCATTTGAATTCCTTGCTGGGAAAGTTAATGCAAATCGGCTAGACGCAACAAGGCGGCTGAACTGACAACATTGTAAAGTGGAGAGTGTTTTTTTCGCGTGACAGCGCAAGCGGGTTCTCGGACGTAAAGCCGAGGCAAGGATGAGGCATGCCAGGCATGCTATGAAGGTTTTTATCCATCTCTTTCTTTGCTTCTTGTGTCGTTGAATAACGCTTCGTTATTTAACTAGACTATCACTTCTATGGAAACACATAAGCCGACCCGAATAATATCACGCATTGGATTTGAACTCAGCCAGAATGCGCCGCCAAGCGCGTTCAATGTTGCCAAATTCAAACCCTCGGGCTGAAAGCCCGCGATAAACCTTGGACTTCAAAACCAACAATTGAGCCTGATCAACTGCTGAGTCAACACCCAAAACGCTTTCAAGGCTTGAAAGCTGCCTGCGTTTTATCCAGTCATAGGCTCTGTCTTCTTCACTGCTCGGGATTTGGGTTTCTGAATCATCGTGCGAAAGCGACTTAAGGTCTCCCAAACCGTGTTGCCCCAATTCGGCGGAAATTGCACGATCCCCAAAAGTTGAGGCACGCCTTCGAAACAGACTCAGTTTGAAACGCTCATCGGATTGAAATTGGTGCGAAGTTGCCCATTCAATGGCCTCTTCTACCTCAGCGGGCTCGTAACCGCGCTGCAACAACTTTGCTCGAAGTTCGGTTTGACTGTGTTCCCTGCGGGCGAGCAAGGCGACAGCCTTGGACTTGGCGGAAACCACGGGCTTGCTAGAGCCCGTAGTACCTCCGAATGAACGCCCATTTGACTTAATAGACGACTTGATTGGTAACTTACTCGGCGTCTTCGACTTCATTCTTCTTTTTGGCAGCAGGTGCGGCTGACGCTTCTTCAAGCAAACGCACACCCAGCTTTTCACGGATTTTGTTCTCGATCTCTGCAGCCATCGCCGGATTGGCTTTCAGGAAATCGCGCGCATTGTCTTTGCCCTGACCAATTTTCTCGCCGTTGTAGGAATACCAGGCGCCAGCCTTGTCAACAAAACCATGCAACACGCCGAGATCAACGACTTCACCCTCTCGGGATGTGCCCTGACCATACAAAATATCGAACTCAGCCTGCTTGAAGGGAGGACTTACCTTGTTCTTGACCACCTTGACGCGAGTTTCGCTGCCGATAACTTCCTCACCCTTCTTGATGGAACCAATTCGGCGAATGTCCAGACGGACCGAGGAGTAAAACTTCAGGGCGTTACCACCAGTTGTGGTTTCAGGGCTGCCAAACATAACCCCGATTTTCATTCGAATTTGGTTGATGAAAATAACCAGGCAATTGGTGCGCTTGATATTGGCAGTTAATTTGCGCAGGGCCTGGCTCATTAAACGGGCTTGAAGACCTGGCAGGGAATCGCCCATGTCGCCTTCAATTTCAGCTTTGGGTGTAAGGGCAGCCACGGAGTCAATAATTACCAGATCAACAGAACCGGAACGAACCAGTGCATCGACAATTTCCAAGGCCTGCTCGCCAGTGTCGGGTTGGGAAATCAACAAGTCAGGCAAGTTAACACCCAACTTGGAAGCATATTGGACATCGAGCGCGTGTTCAGCATCGATAAAAGCACAGGTACCACCCAGTTTTTGCATTTCCGCAATCACTTGCAAGGTCAAGGTGGTTTTACCGGAGGATTCCGGGCCGTAAATTTCGACGACACGACCACGCGGAAGGCCACCAATGCCCAAAGCAATGTCGAGCCCCAAAGAACCGGTTGAGACCGACTGAATGTCGTCGATGATCTCGTTTTCCCCAAAACGCATGATACTGCCCTTGCCAAACTGCTTTTCGATTTGGCTGAGAGCGGCGGCCAGGGCTTTGACTTTGTCTGAGGATTGGTTTTTGGTTCTGAGATCTTCCATGGTTTGCCTTCAACTGAATTGGGTTGCGATTTCCGAATTATTGCACAGTTTTTACTGTAAATCTATACAGCCTTTTTGAGTGATACTTTTGACAGGATGGTTAACCCGGCTTGTACCGCCTGTTGGCGAACCGCCTCACGATCACCATCAAAAACATGGTGAAAAGCCTCAATCGACTTGTGCCGAACGGCCAAACCAAACCACACCGTGCCAACTGGCTTACCGGCCGAACCACCTCCCGGACCGGCGATGCCTGACACCGAGAGGCAACAGTCCACACCCAAGGCGATCATTCCACCATTGGCCATTTCCTTGACGCATTCTTCACTGACTGCGCCGTGTTGCTCCAAAGTGGACTCGCGCACATACACCGACTTCATCTTGACCTTGTTTGAATAGGTGATCAGCCCACCTTCAAACCAGTCGCTAGAGCCGGGTAGACTAGTCAATGCCGAGCCAAGCCCGCCCCCCGTACAAGACTCGACCACACCGAGTTTGCCAGCCGATGCATTGAATATGTCTGCAATTTGCAGCAAAAGTGCTTGGTCTGGATTGCTCAAGAGGCTCCCCGTTGAGTGTTTGAAATTGAATTCACTTCAAAAAATACAAATAGACCGCTAAAGCCAACAAGGTCATGAAAGCTGCAACGATGTCATCAAACATTACACCAAAACCATTTTTCCAGTGCCGGTCGAACCAGCGGATCGGGGGCGGTTTTACCATGTCAAAGAACCTGAAAAGAAGCACACACGTCAATTGTTCAATGGGGCTGGAAAAATGATTCGAGGCCACAAACAACACCAGCCAGATCGCAACGATTTCATCCCAGACAATCCCGCCGTGATCGATAACCCCCAGAGCCTTCCCGGTGATCTGGCAAGCCCAGGCACCCGCAATGAAAGCGCCAACAATCACCCAAATCCACTGATTTGCAGCCAGATAGGGATCCAGCCAAACATACAAGAGCCAGCCCATCAATGTACCGAAAGTACCTGGCAAAACCCACGCCAAACCACTGCCAAATCCCAAGGCCAACAAATGCGCGGGATGGGCCAGCATAAAGCGCCAGTTGGGCCGGAAACGGGGTATCGAGCTCAATTCTGGATCTCGGCAAAATGATTAAAGGAACAACTTGACACGCGCTCTCGGCTTGCCCCCTGGGATTGAAGCCAGATACCGCTTCCGGGCTCGATGACGCCTACACAATGCAGACCCGCCTTCAAGGATTGTATTGCATCATGACGGTTCGGGTGGGCTGTCCAGCACAATTCGAAATCGTCACCGCCCGTCAAGGTTTGCACGAGCAAGACTTTCAACAACCCGGCCGCATTGGCCTGTTGATCTATTTCAGGCCAAAGTTTTCGCCACATTGATTCCAGAGACGACTGGAAGAGTATGGCGGACACTTCGCTTGCACTGGAAATGTGGGCCAGATCGCCACTCAAACCGTCGGACAGATCGAGGCAGGCGCTTGCAAGCCCACGCAACTGCAATCCAAGTTCAATGCGCGGAACTGGCATGCCAAGCTGACTTACAGCAATTTGCCGCAGCTGAGCCGGCATGGCCGCTAGCAAAGCCTGAACCTGCGGTAGCTCGTGACCCTTACACAGCTGCTCCAAGCGACCTCGCCTTTGGTATTCAAGCAAAAGCCCCAGGCGAGCAAGCCCGGGGGTACCACTTAACCAAACTTCTTCACCAATTTTCGCGTGCGCCCGATTAAACCCGAGGTGAGAAGCAGGCGCCTGGCCAAACACGGTGATTGACAGGGTTTTCAATGGATTGGAGCCGGCTGAAGTGGTATCACCCCCCACCAACGGGCAATTAAAACGGGTGGCGATGTCGAGCAAACCTGCTGAGAAGCCAGCCAGCCAGTTTTCATCAATTTCGGGCAAACTTAAATTGAGCGTGAAGCCGAGTGGACTCGCCCCGCTGGCAGCGAGATCGGAGAGGTTACAGGCCAAGGCTTTCCAACCAGTCGCATGAGGCGAGTCATCTGAAAAAAAATGAACACCCTCCACCAAGGTGTCGGTGGAAGTGTATAGATGGTGGCCAGGTAAAAGTTGGAGGGTGGCACAGTCGTCTCCGATACCAACCAGCACCGTGTTGGCATTGGCCCGTGCAAGCCTGCCAAAAGGAGTTTTGAAATAGCGATGAATAAGGTCGAATTCCAAAACGCCTCTTGAATATTAGCTGGACTGACTGTTCGCCTGCGCCTTGATTTCGGAATCACGCGCCTGGGCGGCCACTTTGTCTAGCACACCATTGACGAATTTGAACGCGTCAGTGCCTCCGAAGGTTTTGGTCAACTCAACCGCCTCGTTGATCACCACCCGGTAGGGAATTTCTGCATGCGTATTCATTTCATGACTGGCCAACACCAACACAGCTTTCTCGACCGGACTGAGCTCGCCCCAAGGACGATCAATGAACGGCTGAATCTGATGCATCAACGCGTCAAGGTGATGCACCGAACCATGCAAAAGAGACTCGTAGTGCTCACGATCGGCTTTGTCGAAACCGGGCGCATCCCGAATGTGCGCATCCACTTCACCCACTTCAGTGGGATTCAAAAACCACTGGTACAAGCCCTGCAAAGCCAATTCACGAGATCGACGGCGAGCGTTACGAGTGTGTCCTTGCCTCTTGCCCGAATCGGGCTTGCTGGCTTCACTCATCGTCTTCTTCCTCGTCATCTGCGCCAGGTAGGTTGTCATCCAGCGTCATCATTAAATTGCCCATTTCCACGGCACATCGAGCGGCATCAACGCCTTTGTCCTCGATACGCTCAATGGCCTGGTCTTCGGTGTAGGTAGTCAACACCATGTTGACTACAGGCACATCGTGAGCCAAGGCCACACTTGAAACGCCGCGGGCGCTTTCGCCACACACAATCTCAAAATGGTAAGTGTCGCCCTTGATCACGGCACCCAAAGCAATGAGTGCATCAAACTCGCCTGAGAATGCCAGGCGCTGCAATGCGATTGGAATTTCCATCGCACCAGGTACCGTGATGTGAAGAATGTCTTCATTCAACACGCCCAAGCGCAGCAATTCACTGCAACAGGCGGCCCAAAGGCCATTGGTAATTTCTTCGTTGAAGCGGGCCTGAACCACACCCACACGAATGCCATCGCCATTCAAATTAGCAGGCACACTTCCTGGACTGTTGCTCATTTCGTTTCTCCGTTGACATAACCTGATACTTCCAAATCAAACCCGGTCATGCTTGGCATTTTCCGTGGTCGGGACAGCAATTTCATTTTGTTGACACCCAGGTCGCGCAAAATTTGCGCCCCGATACCATAGGTACGCAAATCCGGGTTTGATCCCGCACCCTTGCGTGCAGTAGTACCGCGCTGCTCGATGTCGTCTAGCGAGGCAAACTGCCCCAACAAGCGGTCAGAGGACACATCACAGTTCAGAAGCACAATAACGCCGGCCCCCTCATCCACCACTTTCTTCATGGCTGCAGGAATTGAGAAAGAGTGTTCCGACAAATTCACTTCGAGAAAATCGATCAGCGAGGTGGGTTCATGGACGCGTACCAAAGCCTCGGTGTCGGGGTTCAATTGGCCGTACACCAAGGCAAAGTGTGCGCTACCAGTGGGCTTGTCGCGGAAAGAAATGCACTTGAATTGGCCCTGCACGGTGTCAATGACACGTTCGTGCATGCGTTCGATCAGTGACTCTTTGGTGCTTCGGTACTGAATAAGATCGGCGATGGTGCCAATTTTCAAATTGTGTTCTTTGGCAAACTCCACCAGATCAGGCAAGCGGGCCATGGTGCCATCGTCTTTCATGATCTCGCAAATGACCGAGGCTGGGCTAAGGCCTGCCATGGCAGCCAGGTCACAACCCGCTTCCGTGTGACCTGCCCGCATGAGTACCCCACCATTCACTGCGGTCAAGGGAAAAATATGGCCCGGTTGCACCAGATCTTCTGGTTTGGAATTTTTGTTCACTGCCACACGAATGGTGTGGGACCGATCGGCGGCAGAAATACCTGTTGACACACCTTCCGCTGCTTCGATGGAGACGGTGAAATTGGTACCGTGAGAGGAGCCATTGGCTGCCACCATGGGGCGCAAGCCCAACTCGCGACAGCGGGCCTCGGTCAATGTCAGACAAATGAGGCCACGGCCGTATTTGGCCATGAAATTGATGGCCTCTGGCGTAACAAAGTCGGCGGCCAAGACGAGATCGCCTTCATTTTCACGGTCTTCCTCGTCAACGAGAATAACCATGCGGCCTGCGCGCATTTCTTCAACGATTTCGTTGACTGGACTAATTGACATGGCTTTTTAAATTTTACGGATTGATTGAATGGGCTCTATTGTAAGCCCTCAAGCGCCATTCACGCACGCACAGCAGTAGAAGGACTGCTCCCCAAATTGAAAACCACAGGCGATCGCCCCACTTTGCGAAGAAGGTTTGCCCCAATCGACCTTCGATTTGCCCCGACCAAACCAGGGCTTGCCCAGGCTCAACGCGCTGGGTCCACTGACCGTTCGCGTTCACTATGCCGGAAACACCGGTATTGGTCACACGCAAGCCTGGCTTGCGGTGTTCAGCTGACCGGGTACGGCCCATTTGAGCATGCTGATCAAGCGCCCAAGACTGGCCAAACCACGCAAGATTGCTCAAATTCACAAACATGGAGGGCTCTTGGGTGGAATTGGCGACCAACCCAGCAAACTCACCGCTAAAAATATCTTCGTAACACACGGTGGAGGCCAACGCGTTGCCATTGACCAAAAAGGGCTTCAGCGGCCCCGCACCGGAGGTGAACTCCCCCATCGGCATGTTCAACATGGCCACAAACCACTTGAAGCCCAGCGGAATAAATTCACCAAATGGGACCAAATGCCGTTTGTCGTGGCGTGTTTCAGGCACCTCAAGCGCTTCCAGTGCTTCATCACCTTGAAACATGACGATGGAATTGAAGTACCGTGACCCCTCTTGTATGGCCGACCCCATGATGACAGCTGTCTCGCCAGGGGTTGCAAAGTCGCGAAAGGTGGTCCGCCATTCAACCGGGGTATCGGTCCATACCAAAGGATTCACGGTTTCCGGAAACACGAGCAAACCGCCCCCCTGATTCGCCAACTGTTCCTTGGCCATGTCGCCCAAAGCAAATGCTTTTTGCATGTTCGACACAATCAGATCAGGATCAAACTTGATGCTTTGATCAACATTGGTTTGCACCCCCACCACGGTCAAGGCGCCAGCGCTTTGGGTGTTCACAGGAAGTTGAACCAGCACCAGCAAACCGCCCAGCACAGCAGTTGCTCCCAGTAAATTGCCGGGCAGGCGATTGAATACAAAAGACAGGAAAAGTTGAGCAAACAACATCAAGGCAAACAAGCTGCCGTAACTACCCAACCAAGGCAACAGGTTGGCAAACGGGGAATCTACCAGCGCGTCACCCAGCCCCAGCCAGGCAAAACCGGTCATGAATGTGCCCCGAGCCCACTCGAAAAAAGTCCATAAGGCAGCCCACAGCAGCGCATTGAACACGGTGGCCGGCCAGGACTGTGCGCGTACCGCCGCAAAACGACTGTAAAACCACAAAGCCAAGGCAGGAAAAAGTGCCAAATAAAGCGTAAAGGCGGCAATGGCCGCCCAAGCCAGCACAGAGGGTAAACCGCCGTAAGTGTGCAAGCTGATGTGCAACCAGGAAACGCCCAAGCCATATGCTGACCACCCAAATGCCAGGCCGGTCAGCCAAGGGCGGCTGGTTTTCAGGGCAACAAAAGGCAACACGGCAAGCAAAAGCAGCCCAAGCCACCACAGGGAAATCGGGGCGAACGACAACACCCAAGGTGCCCCCAAGAGCGCGCCGGCCAGAAAGGAATACATCAAGTGGGCCTGTCGGAGTCTGAGTTCTCGGTGGATGAATTGGCATCCGTGTCTTCGGGCGCAGGTTCAATTTTCTGAACACGAAGCAAGTGCACCTGCCGGGCATCTGCACGCAACACTTCAAAACGGAAAGGCGGTAACTCAACCACATCACCACGCGCGGGCAAGCGCGCCAGGTGGTCTGTCAACAAGCCACCCAATGTATCGGCATGTTCATTTGAAAACCCGGTTCCAAATGTTTCATTGAACTGTTCAATGGTGGTCAACGCTTTGACGCGGTATAAGCCCGCCTGGTCGCCACCCAGGCTCACTATGTTGTCCGCCTCCTCATCGAAGTCATATTCGTCTTCAATATCGCCCACGATTTGCTCAAGCACATCTTCAATGGTCAGCAGGCCGGCGACTCCGCCATATTCATCGACCACCAAGGCAATGTGATTTCGGTTCAATCGAAAATCATGAAGCAACACATTCAAGCGTTTGCTTTCTGGAATGAAGACTGCCGGGCGCAGCATGTCGCGCAAATTGACATCCGAATCGGCGTGTATGCGAAGCAGGTCTTTGGCCAGCAAGACTCCGATTACATTGTCACGCTCGCCCTCATACACCGGGAAACGGGAATGCGCCTTTTCAACGGCAAAAGCCACGATTTGGTCGATCGAGTCTTCCGCGTTGATCGCATCCATTTGGGCGCGGGGCACCATGATGTCGCCTGCTGAAAGGTCACTGACCTGCATGACACCCTCGATCATCGAAAGCGCATCAGCATCCAGCAAATTTCTTTCATGGGCCTGTTGCAGCACTTCCAACAGCTGCTCTCTGTCCTCGGGCTCGCGAAGTAGCAACGAAGACAGGCGTTCTAGCAGGCCCCGTTCTTTTTTATTGGGGACCTGCAACGGACTCGGTTCTGACATACGGGAGGATAAACCTCTGCTAACAATAACGGCTCAAGGATAACCGAAAAAAATGACGGATATCAGGCAGCCGTGATTGGCACTTGCCCCCTCAGGGAATTGGGATAAGCCTCGACAATGTCCAACTCAACGATCTGTCCCACCATTCGGGCATTTCCGGCAAAGTTGACCACCCGATTGTTCTCGGTACGTCCCGCCAACTCGGCGGGGTCTTTTCTGGATGGCCCTTCGACCAATACCTTCTGACGAGTGCCAACCATCGACTTGCTAATGCTGGTGGCATGGTCTTGGATTGTTTTTTGGAGGCGGGCCAAACGCTTGAGCTTGGTAACCTGGTCGACACCGTCTTCCAGATCCGCTGCAGGCGTTCCGGGGCGCGGGCTGTACACAAAAGAAAAAGAGGTGTCAAAACCCACGGCATTGATCAAGTCCATGGTTTTTTCAAAATCGGCCTCGGTTTCACCAGGAAAGCCAACGATGAAATCAGACGACATGGATATATTGGGGCGAATTTCACGCAGCTTGCGAATGATCGACTTGTATTCAAGCGCGGTGTACCCACGTTTCATGGCGGCGAGAATGCGGTCTGAACCTGCCTGAACCGGCAAATGAAGATGGTCAACCAGCTTGGGCAGCCTCGCATAGGCTTCGATCAGGCGTGGGCCAAACTCTTTGGGGTGCGAAGTGGTAAAACGGATTCGTTCGACGCCCGGCACTTCCGAGACGTACTCAAGCAGCAGAGCAAAATCGGCTATCTCGCTTGTATCGCCCATTTTCCCGCGGTAGGCATTCACGTTTTGCCCAAGCAAATTGATTTCTCGCACGCCTTGGTCTGCAAGATCGGCAATTTCAGTCAGTACATCGTCAAATGGGCGGGAAATTTCTTCACCGCGCGTGTAGGGAACCACACAGAAACTACAGTACTTGCTGCAGCCTTCCATGATGGACACAAATGCAGTGGCACCGGTGTTTTTGGCCAAGGGCAAATTGTCGAACTTCTCGATTTCAGGAAAAGAAATGTCCACCTGTGGCCTGTGCGTATCCCGGCGCTGCTTGATCAATTGCGGCAATCGGTGCAAGGTTTGAGGACCAAACACCACGTCGACATACGGCGCACGCTCAACAATGGCCTTGCCTTCCTGGCTGGCCACACAGCCGCCCACACCAATAATCAGGTTGGGGTTGGATTTTTTCAGGTGCTTGACACGCCCCAAATCGCTGAACACCTTTTCCTGCGCTTTTTCACGCACCGAACAGGTATTGAACAAAATGATATCTGCATCCTCTGGGGTGTTCGTTCGCTCCAGCCCGTCTGAACTACCCAGCACGTCGGCCATTTTGTCGGAGTCATACTCATTCATCTGGCAGCCAAAGGTTTTGATGAAGAGCTTTTTCTTGGAAGTCATGGTTTGCCTAAAATGTGCCACCATGAAGCAGACCGGTTTCAGAACTGAAACAGGAGCCAACACGGGGACGTTGTAATTCGTTGCGCGTTGACGCGGATTTTACTTGCATCCCTTGCTAAAATGAAGACTTCATTGAAAAAACACAGCATTGGTGCGTAGTAATGCCAAATCGAGCCCCCCGTTTTCCGAAGTTTCCCGCCTTGCCCACGCTTCCCTCTATCGATGCCATATTGGGCGAGGTCGACAAAGCATTGAAGACCCTGGCTGCCACACCTGTGGCCCAGCGCCCCAACCCGGCAGGGAAAAACCTGCCCACCGATCAGCTAAACGATGCAGAAAAACAGCAGGTGATTGGCCTGATGCGCGTAAACCACGTGGGGGAAATTTGCGCACAGGCGCTTTACCAGGCTCAGGCACTGGCCAGCAAAGACCCCGAAAAAAAGGCGTTGTTTGATCACGCCGCCAAAGAAGAGGCCGACCACCTGGCCTGGACCCAAGAGCGGCTGGACCAGTTGGGTGCTCGCCCTAGTCTGTTAAACCCATTCTGGTATGGCGGCGCATTCGCCTTGGGCTTTGTTGCGGGCACACTGGGGGACAAGGTTAGCCTTGGATTTATGGCGGAGACGGAGAAACAGGTTGAAAAGCACCTGAACGATCACTTGGGCAGGCTGCCCGCGGGTGATCAGCAGTCCAGAGCGATTCTTGAACAGATGCGTCAGGATGAGATTGAGCACGGGCAAACTGCGATTGATCAAGGCGCAAACAATTTGCCCATGCCCGTGAAACTGGCCATGACCGCGATGTCGAAGGTCATGACCACGCTGGCACAGAAAATTTAATCTTCAATAATTTCGTGTGTAAACACCAACTCAGCCGTTTTGCCCAACATGGCAGACGCTGAGCAATACTTTTCATGGGACAGCTTAATGGCCCGATCGACCAGATTAGGCTTCAACCCCCGGCCAATCACCTGAAAGTGAAAATTGATTCTGGTGAAAACCTTGGGGGCTTCTTCAGCACGCTCGGCACTCATTTTCACCTTGCAATCGCGAATGTCTTGACCGCTTTTGCGCAGAATCAACACCACATCATAGGCCGTACAGGCGCCAGTACCCGCCAACACCACTTCCATAGGACGCGGGGCCAGGTTATTGCCGCCGCCATCCGGGGCACCATCCATACACAACATATGCCCACTGCCTGTTGTGGCCACAAATGACATGCCGGGTAACCCCGACCAGCTAACTTCGGCTTCCATAAAACTCCTTATTTATGATTAATTGCTCATTATGCATTGCACAATATTTACTGAAAAGAAGTTGAAAAAATGCTCTATTTTATTGAGCTTGGTTAACAAATAACCAGTCAGTCACTAGTAATATTTTTAAGCTTTTGTTTTTAATGGTTTTTTTTAATCCACTTTTAAAATGTGGAATAAGTTGCTTTTTTCGGACAACAGAAACAGACTCTTGCGCCGCAACAGAAAAATCTCTAGAATTCAAATTGTAGTCACTTGAATGAACCACGAATCACTGATCGCAGAGTTTCTTTCAGGTGCAAATTTGTCTCCTCCACCCTCCTCCTTTGGTGGATTAAACCCAAGCACCTCACAGTGCTTGGGTTTTTTTTGTCTGACACCTAAAAAATTTTAACCGAAAGCAAAAAAATTTGCTAAAATCACGGGTTACCTGTTGGGAGAGCCCTTCGGCTGCCGACCTGCATATTAATGTGGGCTGCATGTACAAGTAGGGAGACAGGTAAAAAAGCACTTTTTTATCTTTAAGGAAAAATCATGAAAACCTACTCAGCGAAACCCGGTGAGGTTAAACAAGAGTGGTTTGTGATCGACGGCACCGACAAGGTGTTGGGACGTGTAGCCAGTGAAGTTGCACGCCGCCTCCGTGGTAAACACAAACCTGAATTCACACCGCACATCGACACAGGCGACTTCATTGTTGTTGTAAATGCCGGTAAATTGCGCGTTACAGGCACGAAAGGCCTGAACAAAAAGTATTTCCGCCACTCTGGTTACCCAGGCGGTATTTACGAAACGAACTTTGACAAGATGCAGGAACGCTTCCCAGGCCGCGCGCTGGAGAAAGCCGTGAAAGGCATGTTGCCAAAAGGTCCTCTGGGCTACGCGATGATCAAGAAATTGAAGATCTACGCAGAAGCAGAGCACCCGCATTCCGCACAACAACCCAAGCCACTTGAAATCTGAGGTGAACCATGATTGGTGAATACAATTACGGAACCGGTCGCCGCAAAAGCTCAGTGGCCCGTGTTTTTATCAAAAAAGGTACTGGCCAGTTCATCGTGAACGGCAAGCCTTTGACTGAATACTTCGCTCGCGAAACAGGCCAAATGGTTGCTCGTCAACCCTTGGTACTGACCGAGAACGTTGAAACTTTTGATATCAAGGTAAACGTGCGCGGCGGCGGCGAAACTGGCCAGGCTGGCGCAGTTCGCCACGGCTTGACACGTGCCCTGATCGACTTCGACGCTGAACTGAAGCCAACCCTGTCCAAAGCAGGCTTGGTTACTCGTGACGCCCGTGAAGTTGAACGTAAAAAAGTGGGTCTGCGTGGCGCGCGTCGTCGCAAGCAGTTCTCCAAGCGATAAACCAGCACCAAGCTGTCATATCGTTTACACCCAGCAGCCCTCCCAGCTGGGTTACAATCGAAAGCCGCACAAATGTGCGGCTTTTTTTCTTTTCAGCGCAAGGAATAATCATGATCAAGGTAGGCATTGTTGGCGGAACCGGTTACACGGGGTCTGAACTTCTTCGCCTTTTGGCCCTGCACCCGCAGGCTGAACTGAAAGCAATCACATCGCGCGGCGAAGTTGGCCAGCCAGTAGCAGACATGTTTCCGGCACTGCGCAAACGCGTCAATATCGCTTTCACAGAGCCGACCTTTGAATCGCTGAAAGATTGTGATGTGGTGTTTTTTGCAACTCCCCATGGAGTAGCCATGGCCCAATCGGCTGAACTGGTGAATGCGGGTATACGGGTGATTGATCTAGGCGCGGACTTTCGCCTGAAAGATACAGTGCAATTTGAGAAGTGGTACGGTATGCCCCATTCAGAGCCAGAACTGCTCAGCAACGCATGCTACGGCTTGGTTGAATCAGCACGTACCGAGCTGAAAACAGCGAAATTGGTAGGCTTGGCAGGCTGTTACCCCACCGCAGTGCAATTGGCGCTCAAACCTTTGATCAGCGGGGCAAGTCCGTTGATCGACGAAAGCAACATTGTTGCGGATTGCAAATCGGGAGTGTCCGGTGCGGGCCGCAAAGCAGCAGTGGGCTCTTTGTTCTCTGAGGCGGCTGAAAGTTTTAAAGCGTACGGTGTGAGTGGACACCGCCACTTGCCGGAAATTGAACAAGGCCTTGAATTGATTTCAGGCCGCAAAACCCAAATTACCTTCACGCCACATTTGGTGCCCATGGTGCGCGGCATTTTGGCAACAACGTATGTAAAACTGAATGAACAAGGCAAAAACACCGACATTCAAGCGCTTTATGAGCAGCACTACGCCAATGAATATTTTGTGGATGTGATGCCCAAAGGCTCACTGCCTGAGACCAAATCCGTACGCGGCTCCAACTTCGTAAGAATCGCGCTGCATCGTCCACAGGGTCGAGACACGCTGGTGATCGTCTCGGTGATCGATAACCTGGTGAAAGGTGCGGCAGGGCAAGCCGTTCAAGCCATGAATGTGATGTTCGACTTGCCCGAGCATATGGGGCTGGAGCAATTGCCTTTGGCACCTTAATTACAAGGATTTTGCGGTTTGAACCCCAAGAAAACACACCATTCACGTCGAACCCTGTTACCGGGAGTGCAACGCTCCTCCCGGTTTGCTTTCGCTTATGGCCTGCTGCTTGGCCTGTCTGTTCTGGGGGTCTGCGCTGCCTATGCAATGTGGGGCCCAGCGGACAACGCCATTCAAAAACTTTTTTCGACCCAGGAAATTGAGGTGCTCAATGAGCAACTGGCTGAACTTCAAACGAAAACGACAGAACTTCAAGACGAGATATCCCGTACCAATGAATTGGTAAAACTGGACAAAGAGGCCCGCAGCAAACTGACCCTGCTGATTACCAACCTGGAATCAGAAAATGCGAAATTGAAAGAGGATTTGGCGTTCTTTGAAGGATTCATACCCGGAAGCCTTCAAGGTGCCATTTCACTCAAGCGGCTTCAAGTAAACAAGGACACGGTTCCGGATCAATACCGTTATAAAGCACTCGTAATTCAAGGTAGCCAGCGCCCCGAGGTGACACTGAATGTGCAAGTGTTGATTAAAGTGTTGAACAAAGGGGAATCCAGTGTCATAGTTTTACCGAACGCTGAAACGTCCGAAGACCCCCAGTTCAAAATCAAACTGACCCGTTTTTCTAGGGTGTCGGGCATGTTTTCCCTGCCCGAGGGCAGCAGGTTACAAAGCGTTGAAATGAGAATTCTGGAAGCAGGCGCTATTCGCGCGCAGTCCACCATCAAACTTTGAAGGGGTTTTAAACGCATGTTCTCGAAAAAAAATACAAAGCGGCTGCTGCCAATCCAAAGCCTGGTGGGCGCGGACATGATTCTTAGAGGCGATTTGCGCTTCAAAGGCGGCCTGCGCATTGATGGCGAAGTGGACGGCAATGTGATTGCAGACGAAAGCGCTCAGTCACTGCTGGTGATTTCTGAAACCGGCAAGGTACGAGGCAGCGTGCGCGTTGGGCATGTTGTGGTCAGTGGTCTGATTGAAGGTCCGATTGAAGCCAATCAGCTTCTGGAGCTGCACCCTTCCGCAAATGTCTCGGGTGACGTAAGATATAGGGCATTGGAGATGCATCCAGGTGCGGTCGTAGACGGTACCTTGCACCATGAGAGCGAAGAAGTGATGCCAGGCAAGCTGGCCTTGGCTTCAAGCAAGTAATTCCAGCAAAAAGGCAGGACAAGATGGACGTAACTACAGAACAACCCAGCGTATTGGTTTTCACTGACTCAGCCGCAGCCAAAGTGCGAGATCTGATCAATGAAGAAGGCAACCCCAACCTGAAACTGCGCGTATTCGTGCAAGGTGGCGGCTGCTCCGGTTTCCAGTACGGTTTTACTTTCGATGAAGACGTTAATGAAGACGACACGGCCTTGGACAAAGGCGGCGTGACTTTGTTGATCGACTCCATGAGCTACCAGTACTTGACTGGTGCCGAAATTGATTACAAAGAAGACATCAACGGCGCGCAGTTCGTGATCAAGAACCCAAATGCGACCACTACATGCGGCTGCGGCTCTTCGTTCTCTGTTTAAAACAGGTACGGCATGAACAAAACCCACCTTCGGGTGGGTTTTTTATTGGCTCAATGACCAAACACCACACGCAAACAATTGTCCCCACTACTTCTTTTCCCTGATTTCGCAATTATCGCGCTCGGCTACCTGCTGCGCCGCTTCTGGATGGCGCCTGCCGCCTGGGTCACCATAGAAAAACTGGTTTACTTTGTGTTGTTTCCATGCCTGCTTTTTTTCTCGGTGGTGTCGAGCTATTTTGACCTGAACACAGTTGGAGCCTTCGCCCTGGGTGGACCTGCCGTCATATTCACGGCGTTTGTGTTGGGTTGGTTAGGATTGCTCTTCAGCAATATGGGGCGCGTGGACTTTGCATCAGGCTTGCAAACGGCGTACCGGTTTAACTCCTACATTGGTCTGGCTTTGGCCAGCCGCTTGGGTGGCCAATCGGCAGTGGCCAATATCGCCATTTTGCTGGCGCTGGGTGTGCCGCTGTGCAATGTATTGGCCGTGGGCACCATGAGCAAAGGCGGTCGTTTGAGCGCGTTTGTAGACATTCTGAAAAATCCGCTGATTATTGGGACCTGCCTTGGGATTGCAGCGAAATTGATGGGCGTGCAGGTGCCTGAACCAGTCATGCTGACTCTAGAGCGATTGGCACAAGCAGCGGTGTCGCTGGGCCTGCTTGCAGTGGGGGCAGGCTTGGTATTCTCCGGCTTGAAAGGCAATTGGCCGGTGTCGGTTTGGTGGTTGTTTGTGAAACTGTTGGTGTCACCTTTGGTGGCGGTTCTTTACGCTCACTTCACCGGGCTTGGGCAAGAACAAACCATGGTGCTGCTGGTATTCTCTGCCATTCCCTCTGCATCGAGTGCCTATATTCTGGCGGCGCGCATGGGCGGAAATGCACCACTGGTGGCTTGTCTCATTTCGATGTCGACGGTGGGGGCTGCTATAACCTTGCCTTTGGTGTTTGGGCTGGCGCAGCGTTTTCCCCTGTAATCCAGCTTGTTTATTGGGCCCGCTTGGCTTGGGTTCCGGTCTCTCGGTGCTGGTTCATCGCCCAATCGGCTTGGGTTCCGGTCTCTCGGTGCTGGTTCATCGCCCAATCGGCGGCGGTGACTCGGAGCTGAACTTGCAATGGGTCACACGATGACCAGTCAGAAAACTTGCCGGCTTGGCGCGCAGAGACTAACGATCGCGCCCTGGCGCGAAAGCCAAGACCCGACCGTTACTTTTGGAGGGCTTGGCTTAGTACAGGATCAAGCCGACAAGCCGAAATGCCAAGTTTTCGGGCAGCGGTGACCCTGCAAGCTCAGCTCTCAACAAACCAGTCCAGTCCGACACAACTAACCCATGCTGAGTTGAGCAAATAACCGCAACGAACGGCGACCCTTCAAGCTCAGTTCCCAATAAACCAGTCCAGTGCAACACAGGCAACCCATGCCAGGTTGGCAAGAAAAAGCCGCGACGAGCCGTCAAGGCAACAAAGCCTCGATCTGATTTTGTATCCAGGGTTTCACTGATTGAAGCCAATTTGACTGCAGTGGGTCAACCACTTCTTTGTTGGACGTTGAACGCAGCCAGGTAATTTGCCGTTTGGCCAATTGGCGTGTAGCAGCAACACCCCGGTCTATCATTTCCTGCCGAGTGCAATGGCCGTGCAAATGCTCCCACACTTGCCTGTACCCCACACAACGCATCGAAGGCATGCTGTCATCCAATACGTAATTGTGACGAAGCTCAATGACCTCCTCAACAAGGCCCTGCTCCAGCATGTTCAGAAAACGCGACTCAATGCGCTTGTGCAATACAGACCGGTCAGAGGGTTCGATAGCCAGGGTGGGAATTTGCAAATCGGCCTGCTGATCCCGCTGATGAAAGCTTGAAAGTGGCTGGCCGGTAATTTGAAAAACCTCCAGTGCGCGCTGCAAACGCTGGGAGTCATTGGGCTTTAAGCGCTGGGCTGTAACGGGGTCTACTTCGGCAAGGCGGGCGTGAATGGCGGGCCAGCCCTGCTCCAGGGCCTGTTGTTCTATGGCTTGGCGAATTTCAGCATTGGCGGCAGGAAGGTCGTCCATGCCGCTGACCAGTGTTTTGTAATACATCATTGTGCCGCCCAAAATAACAGGCACTTTGCCTCGCGCACGGATATCCGCAATAAGTGCATGGCATTGAACGACAAATTCAGCGGCGCTAAAAGTGTCGCTTGGCGTGATGATATCGATCAGGTGGTGCGGCACCAAAGCCAGTTCTTGCGGGGTGGGTTTGGCAGTGCCGATGTTCATGTCCCGAAACACCAGTGCCGAGTCGAGGCTGATAATTTCTATCGGAAACCCCTGATCAGCCATCCACAAGCCCAAGGCAGACTTGCCGGATGCCGTGGGCCCAAGTACAGCCAGGGCGGGAATAGCGCCAATGCTCACGTGATTCACGGTCCCCCCTTGCTCTATTGGCCGCGCAAAAACCACTTGTCCATTTCAGACAAACTGAAATGACGCCATGTGGGCCTGCCATGGTTGCATTGATCCGACCGTTCGGTGCGCTCCATGGAACGCAACAGCGCATTCATTTCAGTAACGGTGAGCTTTCTGTTTGCACGCACTGCGGTGTGGCAGGCCAAGCCAGCAAGCCATTCATTGCGCTGGCGTTCAAGCACATGCGCCACGCCGTACTGGTGCAAGTCTTCAAGCCACTGTTGCAGCAATGCAGACAAATCCTGACCCGCCAACATGGTGGGCACGGCGCGCACCGCGATTTCCTGAGTTGAAATGAGACTCAAGCGAAAACCCAGTTTTTCCCAAAGGTGCTGACCATTGTCGACTTCACTGGCCAGGCGCGGATCAATTTGCACCAACAAGGGCACCAATAACTCTTGAGAAGAAATGGTTTGCTGATTGTCCAGCGCATTCTTGAACTGCTCATAGAGCACACGCTCATGGGCTGCATGCATATCGACCACCACCATGCCATCGGGACGCAAAGCGAGAATGTAAATGCCGTGTACCTGCGCAATCGCCTGTCCCAAATACTCCGACAATTCGGCATGATCGGCCGCTTGGCTTGGCCGGCTTTCTTGCACTAAGGGTCGCGGTGTAATTGCAGTGGGGCGCGGCGCGGATTCAATCGGCCGATAGGTTTGAATATAATCGGCAAGCTCCTCCCGCAGGAAAGGAAGCGCTGCACTTTTTGCCTGAACCTGAACCACTGGCGAGGAAGCGCTGGACGCCCTCCACACATTGCCGTTGCCTGACACTGAGGGCGTTACAGAAGGTGCCCCGACCTCAACGCTTGCGGACGAATCACTGAGAGGAGCGACAGCCCTGGAAGGAGCCAGACAGGCCTGAATCGATTGACGCACCCATTGATGCACTGCCCGCGCGTTTCGGAATCGCACCTCGGTTTTTGCGGGGTGCACGTTCACGTCTACCTCGTTGGCTGGCAAATTCAAAAAAAGCACAAAGGCCGGAAATTTGTCGCCATGAAGCACATCTTCATAGGCTGACCGGACCGCGTGCCCAATCAGTTTGTCTTTCACAAAGCGGCCATTGACGTAGAAAAACTGCATATCGCCTTTCCCGCGGGCCGCGTCGGGCAGGCCAACCGCACCATGCAATTGCATATCGGCAGTTTGGACGTCAATTGGCTTGGAAGCGCCATTGGCCATGGTTTCGAGAATGCTGAAGACCCGAGCACTCCAGCTGCTTTCCTGAAAACGGCTTTGTAATTTGCCATCGCGATACACCAGCCAAGTGACCGAGGGGTTGGCCAATGCCATGCGTTTAACGACGTCCAGACACTGAAAAAACTCAGTTTGCTCTGTTTTCAGAAACTTGCGGCGCGCGGGTGTGCTGAAGTAAAGCGATTGCACATCGACTGTGGTACCAGGGCTTGCCGATGAGGGCTCGACAAGCCACCGCCCACTTTGGTTACTGATGCTGTATGCGCATTCCTGACCTTTCGGATAACTGCTCAGCGCAAACTGACTTACCGAAGCAATGGAGGCCAAAGCCTCTCCTCGAAAGCCGAGGCTCATCACACTTTCAAGTTCACTCAGCGATTGAATTTTTGAAGTGGCATGGCGTGTGACTGCCAACTCGAGTTCGTCTTTCGGTATGCCTTTGCCGTTGTCCTGAATGCAAATTCGTTGAATACCGCCACCATCGATGCGAATGGTGATCTCAGACGCACCAGCGTCCAAGGCATTCTCCAGCAGTTCTTTGACAACCGACGCCGGACGATCAACCACTTCGCCTGCGGCAATTTGGCTGATCAATACATCGGGCAACAGGGAAATCGGGCGGAGGCTCATCCACTTATTATAAGTGGCAGCGCGCCCGGTTTAGGTTAGGGGAGTGCGGGCAACAGGAGGGTTCTTGGCGAAGTAATTTGCAATACCCTTGGCGATCGCTTCAGCCAATTCTTGTTGATGGGCTGGGTTGGCCAGTTTTTTCTCTTCATCCGGGTTGCTGATGAAGGCTGTTTCAATGAGGATGGAGGGAATATCAGGCGCCTTCAGTACGGCAAACCCCGCCTGTTCCACACGCGGCTTGTGCAATCGATTCACCTTACCCAAGTTACCGAGAACCGCATCGCCCAACTTCAAGCTGTCATTGATTTGAGCGGTGGTCGACAAATCGAGCAGTACGCGGGCCAGTTGCGAATCGGTGCCTTTGATATTGACCCCACCGATTAAATCAGAGGCATTCTCCTTGTTGGCGATCCACTTCGCGGCAGTGCTGGTAGCACCTCGTTCGGATAGAACATACACCGACGATCCGCCCGCAGTGGGACGAATGAAGGCATCTGCATGCACAGACACAAACAGGTCAGCATTCACGCTGCGGGCCTTTTGCACACGTGTATTCAAAGGCACAAAAAAGTCACCGTTGCGAGTCAACATGGCCCGCATGCCCGGCATTTTGTCAATTTCTGCCTTCAGTTTTTTGCTGATGGCCAACACCACATTTTTCTCGTAGGTGCCCCCTTTGCCAACCGCACCGGGGTCTTCACCGCCATGGCCAGGATCGATGGCAACCGTGATCATTCGTCTCAGCTCTGGTGCCGGCTTCTTCTCAACGGGTGCATTGGGCTGTGCCTTGGCGACTTCGGTTTTGCTGGCACCTTTTTCTGGCGCCACACCTTCCAGCTTTAAAGTGCCGTTTGTTTCTGATTCGGCCAAACGCAAAGCACGGGAAATCTCATCTTCCCGCATGGCCGGGTCTTCAGACTTTTTCAGCAAAGCCAGCAAAGGATCTGCCGGATTCTTGGGGTAAAAATCAACGACAAATCGATTTTGATACTCGGCAATTGGATCAATCGTGAAAATTTCTGGTTTGACTTCTGCTTTCAGATCGAACACCAGTCGCACGGTGTTCGCATCGTATTGCCCGACACGAATTTGTTGCACATAAGGGTCTTCGGGATGCAGGCGACTGGTGAGGTCTTTCAGGGTGTTGTCGAGTCGCATGTCAAGCAAATCGATCACCATGCGCCAGGGATTCTCAATCAGGAAGTGTTTGTACTTGATCGCGCCTGCGTGCTCTAGCGTTACCCGTGTGTATTCATCAGCGGGCCACAGGCGCACATCCACAAACTTCACCTGGTCAGCAGCAAAAGCGCCCACAGGCATCAGTTTCAGAAGCATTCCTGCCCCAACGGTTTTCAACAAGTCGCGACGCGAATTCATAGGCTATTGTTGTTCGTTCAGTTGTTTTACCAAATACTGCCCGTCTGGCGACAGGGCCCTCACCTCGATGTGTCGCCCTGTTGTTTCAGGGTTCGCGTGTTGGTGATAACTCAGGTGAATTTCGATATCCGCTTGAGGAAGCAGGCCGCCAGCCTTCTCGGGCCATTCGACCAAACAAATGGCATTTTCCTCAAAGTAATCACGAAAACCGGATTCCTCCCACTCATTCTGATCGAAGAATCGATAAAAATCAAAGTGATACACAGAATAATTCGAGAAATTGTAAGGTTCTACCAACGCATAGCTGGGACTTTTAACCGCACCCTGCACTCCCAAAGCCCGCAAAAACGCCCGCACCAATGCTGTTTTACCTGCACCCAATGGGCCGGAAAGGTAGATGCGAAGCGGCGCTTGCGCAAGTTTGGCGAGCTTTTCCCCTACACTGTGGGTTGCGGCGTCGTCGGTTAAATAGCGGGTATAAGTTTTCATGCAGGCTCATCAAGAACAAGAGAACTGGGCATTGTTGCAACGTGTGGCCAAAACACAGGGTTTGGGCTGCATGGGTGTCAGCGACACCCATTTGCAGGCCTGTGAGCCACATTTGCAAGCCTGGCTAAACCAGGGCATGCATGGCGAAATGGCCTACATGGAGCGCCACGGACTGAATCGCCTGAATGCAGACACCCTGTTTCCCGGTGCGATTCGAATCGTATCACTGCGTGTGCCTTACGTACCTGAAACAACGCTGAACCAGCCTGATGCGACGACATTCACCGAGAAAATCCTGATGGAAATCGAAGCCCGCAACAAACCCTATGTGAGTTTGTATGCGCGCGGGCGCGATTACCACAAGGTGATACGCCAGCGCCTGAAACGGTTCGCCGATGCCGTGAATTCCGAGGTAGGCGGATTCGGGTTTCGTGTCGCTGTGGACAGCGCTCCCACTGCTGAAGTGGAAATTGCACGCAAGGCTGGCTTGGGCTGGCGAGGCAAACACACTTTGCTTATTCACCCCGAGGAAGGTTCGCTGTTTTTTTTAGGTGAAGTGTTCACTAACATGCCTTTGCCGCTGAGTGGTGAATTTGGCAAGAACCACTGTGGTACGTGTACCAGCTGCATCACAGCCTGCCCTACCCGCGCAATTGTGAAACCCTACCAGGTGGATGCCCGGCTGTGCATTTCTTACCTGACGATTGAGCACGACAGCGAAATACCCCTTGAACTTCGCCCACTCGTGGGCACCCGAATTTATGGTTGCGACGACTGCCAATTGGCATGCCCGTGGAACAAGTTCGCCAAGCCTGCGCAATACGCTGACTTCAATCCGCGCGCCGAGTTTGAAAAACCCGACTGGTTTGCCATGATGCGCTGGACTGAGCAGGAGTTTTTAAGAATAACCGAGGGCAGCGCCATTCGCCGGATTGGCTACAAGCGGTTTAGAAGAAATTTGGCAGTGGCCGCAGGCAATAGTGTGGGTGTTGTTGGCATGCGTGAGGTGCTGCTCGAAATGCGCTCAAGCGCCGATGCATTCCTGATGGAACACATCGACTGGGCTTTATCCCGGCTTGATTAATCGGTGAACACTTATTTTGCAGGTCGAACAATGGTGTGTGCTTCGCACTCAACACGCGGGCGTACCACGCCCACTTGATACACCTTTTCACCCGCTGCGCTTAACAAATCCATTGCAGCCTTGGCTCGTTCTGCGGGCAACACCACAACCATGCCAATGCCACAGTTGAACACGCGGTTCATTTCATCAAACGGCACCTGACCGTTTTGCTGCAACCACTTGAACAAATCCGTTTCTGGCCAGGTACCACGGTCGAGCTCAGCCACCAAATTGTCGGGTAACACACGGGGAATGTTTTCGACCAAACCACCACCAGTGATGTGGGCCAGCGCATGAACCGGCACCTTCTTGATCAACTCAAGCACAGGCTTCACATACATCCGCGTTGGGGCCATGATGGCCTCGCGCAAGGGCATGCCATCGCAAAGCTGGGTTAAATCGGGTTGGGCACGTTCCAGAATTTTGCGCACCAACGAAAAACCATTGGAGTGAATGCCATTGGACGCGAGGCCCAAAATAACATCGCCGGCCTTCACCTTGCTGGCATCCAGAATTTCGGATTTTTCAACAATGCCTACCGCAAAACCAGCCAAGTCATATTCACCGTCGGGATACATGCCGGGCATTTCAGCGGTTTCGCCACCAATGAGCGCGCAACCCGCTTGTTCACAACCATAGGCAATACCGCCCACTACACTTGCGGCTGTTTTAACGTCCAGTTTGCCGCATGCAAAGTAATCGAGAAAATAAAGGGGCTCTGCGCCTTGAACCAAAATATCGTTGGCACTCATGGCCACCAAATCAATACCCACGGTGTTGTGAATGTTCCACTCAAAGGCCAGACGCAACTTGGTACCCACACCATCGGTGCCGGAGACGAGCACGGGTTCTTTGTACCCTTTGGGTACTTCGAACATGGCGCCAAAACCGCCAATACCAGCCAGCACACCTGGGCGCATGGTGCGCTTTGCCATGGGTTTGATTGCATCAACCAGATCATCACCGGCTTGCATGTCAACGCCGGCGTCTTTGTAGGTCAAGGGAGAATTCATTGAAATTCGGTCCGAAAAATTGTGGTGCTGGGTTGCTTGCTTCAGGTTTGTGGCCACAAGCGCGAGTCGGTGTATTTTAACCGAGACAGGGCGTAAAAAGTGTTATTCAAGGGTATTATTGGGAGCTGCTCGATTCCCCCCGCTTTGGCAATGCCCATGCAACAGTTGCTTCTCGATGTGTTCACGCCCCCCAGGCCGACACTGTCCAACTTTCTGGTTGGGCAGAACGGTCAGCTTGTGCATGAACTGCGAGAACTGATCAACATGAAGGGAACCAGTCCGTTTGTGTACATCTACGGACCTTCAGGTTGCGGAAAAAGTCATTTGCTGCGGGGCGTGGCCAGCCAACTGGGAGTAAATGTATTTGCCGGCGGCAATCGCTTTGTGTTCAAGCCCGGCGAACAGGCCTTGGTGATCGACAACATTGACCGCCTGACCCCGTACTCCCAGGTGCAATTGTTCAATGCGTTCAATTCAAGCATGGCCGAGAACAAACCCGGTAAAATCGTGTTGGCGGGTGAGCACCCCACCACCGAACTGAAACTGCGTGATGACTTGCGCACACGCATTGAAGCTGGCTTGTGCTTGCGCGTGCACCCGTTGAGCGATCAGGAAAAACATGCGGCACTGCAAGCCATGGCGAAATCGCGGGGCCTGCAGTTAAGTGAAGAGGTCATTGAGTACGCACTTCGCTATTTCCAGCGTGACATGGGCTCGCTGATGGCGGTGATGGACGGGCTGGATCGCTTTTCCCTTGAACAACAAAAACCAGTGAGCGTGAATTTGCTGCGCCACTGGATGAAACGACGAGAAAGTCTGGTAATTCGAGAATATGAAACTCGCACTGTTTGACCTGGACAACACCCTGTTGCCCATTGACTCCGACCATGGATGGTCGCAATTCCTCATCAACAAAGGTGTGCTGGACCGGGCCGAATTTGAGGCGCGCAACAATCAGTTTTTTGCGGACTACAAAGCAGGCACGCTGAACATCGACGAGTTTCTGGACTTTCAATTGCGCCCGCTGCGCGACAACAAACGTGCACAACTGGCGGCTTGGCACAATGAGTTCATGGCTGAAGTCATTCGACCCAACTTGAAACCAAGCGCCATTGAGCTGGTAAAACAGCACCAGGCGGACAATGCCGTGTGCGTGATCATTACGGCCACCAACAGCTTTATTACCCAACCAATTGCACAGGCATTCGGTATTGAAGCCCTGATCGCAACCGAGCCCGAATTGGTCGATGGTGAATACACTGGCAAGGTCACTGGTGTGCCCAGTTTCAGGGAGGGCAAAGTGACAAGGCTGAACGACTGGTTGGCCGCGAAGAACTGGACTTTGAGCAGCTTTGAGAGCAGTTACTTTTACAGCGACTCCATCAATGACCTGCCCCTTCTGGAATGCGTAAGCCACCCAGTTGCAGCAAACCCCGACAACAAACTGGCTGAAATTGCACAAACACGCGGCTGGCCTGTCCTTGAGTTGTTCAAATGATCAAGAAACTGTTTAAACGGATGTTTTCCAAGCCGGCCACGCTGGGGCGTGAAACCCCGGGGCCAGCTGCGCACTTGAACCTGGGGACACCCAAGAAAGTGAAAGCAAGCTACGGCGTGCACAAACCCAAGGTGTGGGGTGTGGCCGAGCACAAAATTGATCGCCGCCTGGTTAGCCACAATGCGATCCGCGTGTGCGAAACCTTGCAAAGCAAGGGTTACAAAGCCTTTGTTGTGGGCGGTGCCGTGCGCGATTTGCTCTTGGGCATGCGTCCCAAAGACTTCGACGTGGCCACTGACGCAAGCCCTGAACAAACCCAAAGACTGTTTCGCCGCGCACGGGTCATTGGCAGGCGCTTTCAAATTGTGCACGTGATGTTTGGCCCTGAAACCATTGAAACATCAACCTTCAGAGCCCTGGCCAGTGCAAGCAACGAGAAAGATGAGCACGGCAGGGTGCTGCGCGACAATGAATTCGGGCGGCAAGACGAAGACGCCTCAAGGCGCGACTTCACCGTGAACGCCATGTACTACGACCCCAGCACGGAAACCGTGTGGGACTACCACCATGGCATGGAAGACCTGCGTGCGCGCGTGCTGCGCATGATTGGAGAGCCAAGCCTGCGCTACCGCGAAGACCCGGTTCGAATGCTGCGTGTGGTGCGTTTTGCAGCCAAACTGAATTTCGAGATTGAACCAGCCACCTACGCGCCCATCGCCGAGTTGTCTGACTTGCTGCGCAATGTGCCTGCCTCGCGGCTGTTTGATGAAATGCTGAAGCTGCTGATGAGCGGCTCGGCCATGGCCTGCTTGAAAGGTTTGCGAGAGGCTGGATTACATCATGGTGTATTTCCCTTGCTCGATGCAATTCTGGAGCACCAACGCGGTGAACCCTTCCTGACCGAGGCTTTGGCCCGCACCGACAAACGCGTAAAAGAAGGCAAGCCACTCAGCCCTGGCTTCCTGTTTGCCTGCTTGTTGTGGCATTTGGTGCTTGAAAACTGGGAGAAGAAACTTGAACAGGGGGAACTGAAATTCCCGGCACTGTTTGCCGCGATGGACGATGTACTGGCCGAACAGGCCGAACGCACGGCCATTCCACGTCGCCTAACCGGCGACATGCGTGAAATTTGGGCATTTCAACCACGTTTCGAAAAACGTGCCGGCAAGGCGCCATTCCGCATGCTGGAGCAACAGAAATTCCGGGCATCGCTCGATTTCTATGAATTGCGTGCCATGGTGGGCGATGTAGACGCCGATGTTGAATTGGCCGAATGGTGGCGCGAATTCAGCGATGGCGATGTGAACAACCGCCAAAACATGCTGGACGCCCTGCGCGGAACACCCGCAGGTACCGATGGAGCAGCCAAGAAAAAACGTCGGCGCAGAAAACCCAAACCAGGCGCAGGTGCGATTGGTGCTGGCCAGGGCCAGCAGGGCGAGTGAACCACGAAGTGAGCCATACACTGTGCTATTTGGGCTTGGGTGGCAACTTGGGGCATCCCATGGCCCTTTTCGACGAAGTGGTCGCGCATTTTCGAACCCATTTCTGTGCGCAAGCGGTGCGGGAATCGCTGCGGTTTGAGAGTGCCCCTGTGGATGCCACAGGTCCGAACTATGTGAACTCCGTGCTGGAATTGATGTGGCAAGGAGATGCAGAAAAACTGTTACACGAATGCATGGCCATTGAGTCACAATTGGGACGGATTCGTACCACGCGCAATGCCCCACGTCCCATCGATGTTGATGTGCTCCTGTTTGGTCAGGAAACCGTTAATACTTCACAACTGACAGTGCCCCACCCACGCATGCACCTGCGGCGCTTTGTACTGGAGCCGCTGTTGCAGTTAAACCCAGAAATTGAGATCCCGGGCCTGGGCCCGGCGAAAAACCATTTGCCAGGCACGCTGGACCAGATCGTCAAAGCAATTTGAACTTTTTTTCCAATACCAGCCTCACCCCTGCGCTACACTGAGGCCGCGCGCAAGCCACCCACCGGAGAGTAGAACTTGTTGTCACAAAAGTATCGCCACATCGTGATTGAAGGCCCAATCGGCGTGGGAAAAACCTCGCTGGCCCGACTGATCGCCCAGCGATTTCAGGCAGAGCTGTTGCTCGAGAAGCCTGAAGACAATCCCTTTCTTGAGAAGTTTTACCAAGAACCCGCCCGTTACGCCCTGCCCACCCAGTTGTTTTTTTTGTTTCAGCGCATTGGGCAGCTGCGGGATTTGACCCAACGGGATTTTTTCGAAAACATGGTGGTCAGCGACTTCCTGCTGGAAAAAGACCGCATGTTTGCCAGCCTGACGCTGGATGAAGAAGAGCTGAAGCTTTACCAGCAAATTTATCAACACCAAAGCCCACAAACCAGCGTGCCTGATTTGGTGATTTACCTGCAAGCTTCGCCGCAAGCACTCATTGAACGGGTGCAAAAACGCGCAACGCCCTATGAGGTGAACATCACCGAGGCGTATTTGTCCCAGTTAAGCGATGCATACAGCCGGTTTTTTTACCACTACGACGACGCACCCTTGTTGATTGTGAACACCGAGCATCTAAACCCGGTTGATCATTCCGAAGATTTTGATTTGTTGTTAAACCAGATTGACGGGATGAAAGGTCGACGCGAGTTTTTCAACTGGTCTGAGTAAGACACACCCCACAAGAGAGCACACCATGAGCGCACAACCCCAAGCCGCTGCCAACAGCACCCGCAAGGCTGTTACCTTGCCCGCGTTGCTTGAGATGAAAAAAAATCAGGAAAAAATCGCCATGCTGACCTGCTACGACGCCTGCTTTGCCAGCGTGCTCGATGCAAGCGGCGTGGATGTTTTGTTGATTGGCGACTCTTTGGGCATGGTACTGGCTGGCATGCCCAGCACCCTGCCTGTGACCATGGACATGATGGAGTACCACACACGTTGTGTAGCCGCTGGCAACAAGAATGCATTTGTGGTGGCCGACATGCCGTTTGGCAGCTACCAGGAAAGCGTGGAGCAGGCCTACCGCAATGCCGCCAGGCTGATGGCAGCAGGCGCGAACATGGTGAAACTCGAAGGCACTGCATGGCTGGCCCCGACTGTTGAATACCTGACCACACGCGACATTCCTGTGTGTGCCCATTTGGGCCTGACGCCGCAATCGGTCAGTGCGCTGGGTGGTTATCGCGTGCAGGGCCGCGATGCCAAAGCCGCGAAAATACTGAAAACCAATGCCAAGGCCATGCAAGAGGCTGGCGCCCAAATGGTGCTGTTTGAACTGATTCCGGGCAAACTTGCAGCGGACATTTCCAAAAGCCTGACGGTACCCACCATCGGCATTGGTGCCGGGGTTGATTGTGACGGACAAGTTTTGGTGCTACACGACATGTTGAATGTTTTTCCGGGCAAAAAACCGAAGTTTGTGCGCAATTTCATGGATAATCAGCCCTCGATTCAAGCTGCCGTGCAGGCCTATGTGTCTGCGGTGAAAGACAGAACCTTTCCCACAGCAGAACACACATTCTGAGTATTTGATGAGACAGATTTCTTCAATTTCCGAGCTGCGAGATCAACTGCGTGGCCAAAACCGGGTGGCTTTTGTGCCCACCATGGGCAATTTGCACGAGGGCCACATGTCCCTGATGCGAATTGCTGCCAAACACGGTGACCCCGTGGTCGCGAGCGTGTTTGTGAACCGTTTGCAGTTTGGCCCCAATGAGGATTTCGACAAGTACCCGCGCACCATGCAGGAAGATGCGGAAAAACTGGAAAAAGAACAGGTGTATGTGATGTTTGCGCCCACCGAGCGCGACCTGTACCCCGAGCCACAGGATTACCGTGTAAAGCCGCCCGATGACCTAGGTGGCACACTGGAAGGTGAATTTCGCCCTGGTTTTTTTGAAGGTGTCAGTACTGTAGTCACCAAGCTGTTTAATTGCGTACAGCCCAAAGTGGCTGTATTTGGCAAAAAAGACTACCAGCAGTTAATGATTATTCGACGCTTGGTGGCCCAACTGGCCATGCCGATTGAAATTATCGCGGCGCCCACCGTGCGGGCCGAGGACGGCTTGGCCCTCTCTTCGCGCAACCGTTACCTGAGTGAACAGGACCGTGCTGAAGCACCATTTTTGTATCAACTTTTGAATGATCTCTCAAATCAGGTAAAATCGGGTCGCCCGAATTTGGACCAGTTGGTACAATTGGAGCGAAGATGCGCCGACACATTGGCAAGCCGTGGCTGGAAGCCCGATTATTTTGAGGTACGCAGGCAATCAGACCTGCAGCGCCCCACCGATGAAAACCTGTCCGATCAAACGCCGCTGGTTATACTGGCCGCGGCCAAGCTGGGTCAAACCCGCCTGATCGACAATCTGGAGATTGACTAATGCATCGTGAGATGTTGCTCGGAAAAATTCACCGAGCCAAAGTAACCCACTGCGAACTGCACTATGAAGGTTCTTGCGCGATTGATGAAAACCTTCTCGAAGCGTCGGGCATTATTGAATTTCAGCGCATCGACATTTACGTGATCGACAATGGCGAGCGTTTTTCAACTTATGCCATCAAGGGCGAGCGCGGAAGCGGCATGATTTCCCTGAATGGTGCGGCTGCACGCCGTGCTCAAAAGGGTGACTTGGTAATTATTGCGGCCTATGGCACGCTGGATGATCAGGAGTGCAAAACATTCCAGCCCAAGCTGGTGTTTGTGGATGACAACAATGTGATTGCCGAGCAGCGCGGGCACATTCCAACCCAGCAAATGTAATTAAACCAAGCAGCGTGGCAACTCAGGCGGAAGCGCGTTTCAAGCGATCATTGACCGCTTCCCAATCCGGGGTTTGCCCAGGTTTTTCAAATAATACTTGCCTGCAAGCCAATTCGTCAGCCTGACGCAATGTGGCATACAGCGCCTTGGCGACTTCGCCAGGTTTGTCACTCAAGGCTTCAACCAGCACTTCCCCGCACTTTTCTCGCAGCGCGTCAGCCTGCGCCAGGAATTCATCGGTCCAGCCCACACACAAGGTTTTATTCTGCAACTGCAAGGCAGCCAATTCGCTGGCCTGCAGCACCCACACCTTGGCATCAGGGCTGTAGTGTTTTTCAAGCGCACCGGAAACCCGCGGATTGGCGTTTGGAGTTTTGGATACCTCACCGTGACTTTTCACAGCCACGCCCAGCACCGCTTCTATTTGCGCAGCCGTAATGGCACCAGGCCGCAGTATGGCGGGCTGGTCATCCAGCAATGAAACAATGGTCGATTCAATACCTACCTCAGGCACATCGCCATCCAGAATAAACGGAATTCGGTCGCCAAGCTCGGCCAGCACGTGGCTTGCACGTGTGGGGCTGACTTTGCCAAAGCGGTTGGCCGAAGGTGCTGCCACCGGCACCCCAGTGGCTTTTAGCAGTTCAATCGCAACCGGGTGGGAAGGGCAGCGAATCCCCACAGAATTTTGCCCGCCAGTCACTTCAAAAGGCATGCGCTCGCCCTTGGGGACAACCAAAGTGAGCGGGCCAGGCCAGAACGCATTCATCAACTTTTGCATGGTGAGGGTAAGTTCAGCCACCCAGCCTGTTAATTCTGCACCGGGGGCCACGTGGGCAATCAGGGGGTGTTCTGAGGGTCGCCCCTTGGCCTTGAAGATGCCTTCAATGGCGCCCAGCTGAGAAACAGCCGCACCCAGGCCAAACACGGTTTCGGTTGGAAAAGCGACCAACTCGCCGCTCTGAAGCGCCTGAGCGCATCGCTTGATGTTGCTCGCAGAGGGGACGAGCAATTCAGCATGCATGTGAGGCCGGCCGGAATCAGTCGTCGTCATCGCCAATGCCCAGAATGTCTCTAACTTCTTGAGCAACCGCCAGGGCACGGTCAAGAGTTTCTGCAATCACCGTGATATGGCCCATCTTGCGCCCTACCCGGGCTTGTTCTTTGCCATACAGGTGCAGCTTCACTTCGGGAATGGCCAATACTTTTTCCCAGGCAGGTTCACGCACGCTGCCATCTTCGCCATACCAAAGGTCGCCCAGCAGGTTCACCATGACGGCAGGACTGTGCTGGCGAGTGTCGCCCAATGGCAGCCCTGCAAGCACGCGAGCCTGTTGTTCAAATTGGCAGGTAACACAGGCATCAATTGAATAGTGCCCGCTGTTGTGGGGACGCGGTGCAATTTCATTGACCACGAGGCCCAATTCATCCACTACGAAAAACTCGACGCAAAGTACACCCACGTAATCAAGGGCACCAGCAATTGAAATGGCATTGGCGCGGGCTTGGGCAGCCATGGCGTCATCAATACGGGCAGGCACAATGGTGGTGGCCAATATGCCCTTGCGGTGATGATTTTCAGCCACCGGAAAAGTTGCGCACTCACCTTTGTGGTCTCGGGCCACAATCACCGACATTTCTTTTTGCAAAGTGAGGCGCTTTTCAAGCACACATTCCACTTCATTCAAATCGGCGAATGCCTTGCGCACCTCGTCCAGCGTTTTCACACGAACTTGACCCTTGCCGTCGTAACCCAAACGGGCCGTTTTCACGATACCCGGCAGCAGGTGCTCAAGATCATCGGTAATGTCGGCCATGCTGCGAATGGCCGCATGCGGTGCAACAGGCACGCCACAACCTGTGATGTAGGCTTTTTCTTCAATGCGGTTTTGCGCCACACCGACCGAGAAAGCAGATGGGCTGACAGGAATGCTTTTGGAAAGCGTATCCAGTGCCAAGGCGGGCACATTTTCAAATTCAGTGGTTACCCCCACGCAGCGCTGGGCCAACTTGGCCAAACCCTGATCGTCCATGTAATCGGCAAGCACCTGGTCGTCAGCCACAGAACCGGCAGGGCCGTTGGCGACGGGGTCTAGCACCAGCACGCGATACCCCATGCTTTGTGCTGCCATGCAGAACATACGGCCCAACTGACCACCACCCAACAGGCCCAGCCACTGGCCAGGTTTGGCTGTTTTGAATTCAATCTTGCTCATGTGTTTGGCTTAAAAATCAACGCAAAGGGGGCAGTTCCATTTCGCGGGCCACATTGGACTGGCTCACACGAAAATCCTGCAATTTCTGATTCAATTCCGTGTCGGTCAAGGCCAAAATTGCGACCGCACCCAAAGCAGCATTGGCCGCACCCGCCTCCCCAATGGCGAAGGTGTGCACCGGAATGCCTTTGGGCATTTGCACAATCGACAACAGAGAATCTTCGCCGCGCAGGTACTTGGAGGGCACTGGCACCCCCATGACCGGCACAATGGTTTTGGCTGCCAACATGCCGGGCAGGTGTGCTGCACCGCCTGCACCGGCAATAATCACCTGGATGCCGCGGGTGGCTGCTGTTTCAGCGTAGGCAAACATTTCATCGGGCATGCGGTGGGCTGAAACCACACGGGCTTCATAGTCCACACCAAAATCGCGCAGCACCTGTACGGCGTTTTTCATCACTTCCCAGTCGGAAGACGAACCCATGACCACACCCACTTTGGGATGGTCGGAGGTGTGCATGTGTATGGCTTCGGTCATGTGCTTATCCAATCCAAAGGCGGCCAGTCAAAATTTCATAGGCCTGGCGATATTTACCCGCCGTTTTGTCGATGATGTCTTGTGGCAGTGTAGGCGCTGGTGCTTTTTTGTTCCAGCCTGGAACGCTTTCCAGGTAATCGCGTACGAATTGTTTGTCATACGAAGGTGGGGAAATGCCCACCTGGTACTGGTCTGCCGGCCAAAATCGGGAGGAATCTGCGGTCAATACCTCGTCCATCAAAGTGAGGGCACCGTTTTCGTCGAGACCAAATTCAAATTTGGTGTCCGCAATAATAATGCCCTGGCGGGCTGCGTAATCGCTGGCCTTGGTGTACAAGGCAATCGATACATCGCGAATTTGTTGGGCAAGGTCTCGGCCAACAACATCGCTCATGGTGTCGAAATCAATATTTTCGTCGTGTTCACCCATGGCTGCCTTGGTGGCTGGCGTAAAAATAGGCTCGTCCAGCTTGGCAGCCATTTGCATGCCTGGGGGTAATTTGATGCCGCACACCGCACCTGTGGCCTGGTAGTCTTTCCAGCCAGAACCGATCAGGTAACCACGCACCACGGCCTCGATTGGCAAAGCTTTCAGCTTTTTAACCACCATGGAGCGGCCCTTGATCTGCGGTGCTTCTTCAGCCGACACCACTGTTTCGGGAGCAATGCCGGTGAGGTGATTGGGCACTACGTCAGCCAGAATGTCGAACCAGAACTGAGCCATCTGGGTCAGCACCATGCCTTTTTCGGGAATGGGTTGATCCAGAATGACATCGAATGCAGACAGGCGGTCGCTGGCCACAATCAACATTTTGTCGTCGCCAACAGAGAAATTTTCCCGAACCTTGCCGCGGTGCAGCAAAGGCAGGGAAGTCAGCTTGGTTTCAAACACAGTACTCATTCAAATGGCCTCGTGGGATTCAGGCTTTAAAAATAAAACACGCGGGGCACAGCCCGCGTGAGCTTCAACAGGCTTTTACTGACCGTTTATTGAACGATTTGCGCGAGTTCGCCTTTGGCGTATTTCTGTGCAATTTCGCTCATGGGGATCGGCTTGATTTTCGCGCCCTGCCCTTCACAACCAAATTCCATGTAACGCTGTTTGCAAATTTGCTTGGCCGCTTCACGCGCGGGTTTCAGCCACTCACGCGCGTCGAATTTGTCGGGGTTCTCGAACAAGAACTTACGCACCGCACCGGTCATGGCCAGACGAATATCGGTATCAATGTTGATTTTGCGCACACCATACTTGATGGCTTCCTGAATTTCCTCCACAGGCACACCGTAGGTTTCTTTCATCTTGCCGCCATACTGGTTGATGATGGCCAGCAATTCTGCGGGCACCGACGATGAACCGTGCATCACCAGGTGGGTATTTGGAATACGGGCATGAATTTCCTTCACGCGTGAAATGGCAAGAATATCGCCAGTGGGCTTGCGGCTGAACTTGTAGGCACCATGACTAGTACCAATGGCGATGGCCAAAGCGTCCAGTTGTGTGCCCTTGACAAACACGGCAGCCTCTTCGGGATCGGTCAGCATTTGGCTGTGATCCAGTTTACCCTCGGCGCCAATGCCATCTTCCTCGCCCGCTTCACCTGTTTCCAGGTTACCCAGGCAACCCAGTTCACCTTCCACTGTCACACCCACCTTGTGCGCCATGTCTACCACTTTGCGGGTCACTTCAAGGTTGTAGTCGAATGAAGCCGGTGTTTTGCCGTCTTCCATCAAAGAGCCGTCCATCATCACCGAGCCAAAGCCCAGGTCGATTGCGCCCTGGCAAACCTTGGGGCTTGTGCCATGGTCTTGATGCATAACCAAAGGAATGTGCGGAAATGCTTCCACAGCCGCCTGAATCAGGTGCTTGATGAACGGCTCGCCAGCGTACTTGCGGGCACCCGCGCTGGCTTGAAGAATAACAGGCGCACCCACCTCGTCGGCAGCGGCCATAACAGCCTGAACCTGTTCCAGGTTGTTCACGTTGAAGGCGGGGATGCCATAGCCGTTTTCGGCGGCATGGTCCAGCAGTTGGCGCATGGATACGAGAGGCATTTCAAAGTCTCCGAAAAATAAAATTAGTCAAATAGCTGGTTAATTCAGCAAGCCAATGTGTTCGCCCACGCGAACAATTTTCATGGTGTTGGTTCCGCCCGATTTACCGATTGGCTCACCAATGGTGATCACAATCAGATCACCCAACTCAACCACTTTGGCATCCAGCAAAGCCTGCTCTGATTTCGCCAGCAACACCTCACGGTCCTCAGTTTCGTACTGCATCATGACAGTGCGCACATCGCGGTACATCGACAGGCGACGGCGGGTTTTCTCCTCGGGCGTCAGCGCGAAAATCGGCACGCCACTGTTCAAACGCGACATCCACAAGGCAGTAGACCCAGACTGGGTCAACGCCGCAATCGCTTTCACCTCAAGGTGGTGTGCAGTAAACAAAGCGGCCATTGCAATCGACTGGTCCACTCGCTTGAACTTTCGATTCAAAAAATCAGTGTCCAGATTGATGGTCGCGGACTTCTCTGCTTCAACGCACACCCGGGCCATGGCCACAATGGTTTCTACTGGGAACTTGCCCGCAGCGGTTTCAGCTGACAGCATCACTGCGTCTGTGCCATCGAGCACTGCATTGGCCACATCGGACACTTCAGCGCGGGTGGGCACGGGGCTTTCAATCATGCTTTCCATCATCTGGGTAGCAGTAATAGTCAGCTTGTTGGCTTCCCGGGCGGCGCGAATAAGGCGCTTTTGGGCTGCAGGTACAGCGGCATCACCAATTTCAACTGCCAAATCACCGCGTGCCACCATCAAACCATCGCAAGAACGGATCAAATCATCCAGATTCTCAAGTGCCTCACAACGTTCAATCTTGGCAATCATCATGGCATGGCCGCCGGCAGCGCGAGTCAGTTCGCGCGCCATGTACATATCCGCACCACTTTTGGGAAAGCTGACTGCAATGTAGTCAGCCTCGAAAGCCACTGCGGTGCGGATGTCTTCCATGTCTTTCGACGTGAGGGCAGGCGCGGACAAACCACCACCCAATTTGTTAATGCCCTTTCGATTCTTGAGCACACCACCCACTTCAGTTTCACAGTGAATTTGACTGGGGGTTACTTTTTTGACTTTCAGTACAATCTTGCCGTCATCCAGCAACAGGGTATCGCCTGTTTTGACATCATTCACCAGCTCGGGATAGTCCAACCCAACCCGCTCGTCGTCGCCTGAGTCGCACTTGGCTTCCAGCACAAAGGGCTGACCGTTAACGAGGTTGGTGGAACCGTTGGCAAACACACCAATTCGAATTTTGGGCCCTTGTAAATCGGCCATCACAGCAATGTCGCGCTTCAAACGGGCCGCAATTTCACGCACGGTTTTGACCCGATCTATATGCTCCTGGGCAGTGCCGTGCGAGAAGTTGACCCGCACCACATTCATGCCCGCGGCAATCATTCTCTCAAGAACGGCGGGGTCAGTGGAGGCTGGCCCCAAAGTGGCCACTATTTTGGTTTGACGGGGTACATACACGTTGGGCACCAATTTGCTCCCTGAGTTGACCATCAGGCCGCTCTCTGTTGAAGAATTTCTACGGCCGGCAGGGTTTTACCCTCCAAAAATTCAAGGAACGCACCGCCACCGGTTGAAATATAACTGACCTGATCACCAATGTTGTACTTTGAAATAGCCGCCAAGGTGTCGCCACCGCCCGCAATCGAAAAAGCCTTGGAATTTGCAATTGCCATGGCCAGGCGCTCAGTGCCTTTGCCAAACTGATCGAACTCAAACACTCCCACGGGGCCGTTCCACACAATGGTGCCGGCTTTGTCCAGAATCGCAGCGAGTTCTTCGGCTGTATTGGGGCCTATGTCGAAAATCATGTCATCAGCGGCCACGTCGGCCACTTTCTTGCTGGTGGCATACGCTGTCGGGGAAAATTCTTTGCCTACCACTACGTCACTAGGAATTGGCACGGCAGCACCGCGTGCCTTCATGTTGTCGATGATGGTTTTGGCCTCGCCCACCAAATCGTGCTCGGCAAGCGACTTGCCGATTGGCAAGCCCAGCGCAGCCATGAATGTATTGGCGATACCGCCACCCACAATCAACTGGTCCACTTTGTCGGCCAGACTATTCAAAATTGTCAGTTTGGTCGACACCTTAGAACCCGCCACAATCGCCACCATTGGGCGTCTGGGAGCGGAAAGCGCTGCACCCAAGGCATCAAGTTCGGCAGCCAGCAAAGGGCCTGCACACGCCACTGGCGCATATTGTGCCGCGCCGTGAGTAGTGGCCTCTGCACGATGGGCCGTGCCGAAGGCGTCATTGACATAAACATCGCAAAGCGCGGCAATTTTTTGTGCCAGTTCGGGGTTGTTCTTTTTTTCGCCTTTGTTAAACCGGCAGTTTTCCAGCAGCAACACTTCACCAGCCTTCACGTCTACACCATTCACCCAGTCTTTCACCAAGCGAACAGGGCGGCCCAACAACTCACCCAGTCGCGCGGCCACCGGGGCCAAACTCAACTTCTCATCGAACTCACCCTCGGTGGGTCGGCCAAAGTGGCTGGTCAGCAGCAAGGCTGCGTTGTTGTTCAAGCAGTATTCAATGCCGGGCAAAGAGGCACGAATGCGGGTGTCTTCCGTGATGTTGCCATTTGCATCCACTGGCACGTTAAAATCGACGCGGATCAATACACGTTTGTTGGATACGTTTTGGTCAGTCAGGCGCAGGAAACGCAACATTGCTATTCAACTCTCAAGGAAGGTTATTGGAAACAATCCGGAATTATAACGCCCCCAGCCCGCTTTTCCTCGGGGTTGCCTACTCCTTTGTGATTGGAATATTGGCAATTGCAGGGCAAGTTTTTGCGCCCGACTTCGCCCGGCAAGGGCTTGATTTAATTGACTCATTCTTCATTTACATCCTGATAGCGCAGTTTACCCACCTAGGCTGGGTTCACCTGGGCCTGAACCTGGCCGGCTTGGCGATTGTGGCCTGGGGATTTTCAAACCAGCGAAGCCAACGCGAATGGCTGTGGGTACAGTTGCTTTCACTGGTGTGGCTTGCGTTTTACTTGAGCTGGATTGAGCCTGTTCAATGGTATTGCGGATTGAGCGGCGCCCTGCATTTTCAGTTCACTGCCTGTCTGCTGCTCGCGCTGCACCGAACTCCAAGCAAACCTGCTCTGGGCTGGCCTTTGTGGGTTCTTGCCGCGGGGCTGATTGCAAAGCTGATACTTGAATGGAATTCTGGCCACACCACCGATGCTTTGGTGGGCGGCCCGATTGCATTTGAGGCACACAGGGGGGGTGCCTTGGGTGGTCTTTTATTCGGACTGGCTATAATTTCCCGGTCATGGTGGCTGAGGCAAAACCCGACTTCCTGAATAACCCAATCAGCAGGGTGAGCATCAGCAAACCAGGCAATGTGATGGCACCGCCACCGCCACCGCCGCCACCTGCGGAAACTGCCGAGCTGGAGCCCGAACTGTTGTCAGTTGTGGGTGTTGTAGTGCCACCTGAACTGGCATTGGCCACCGATGAGGGTGAACTGCCATCATCCCCGCTGGCCAACACACGCAAGGCTGTGAAGCTGCTGTGCGCTTCGCCAACCGAGTCGGTCACGGTGAGTTGAAACACCAAGTCAGAGCTTGAAGTCGGGGCTGGCAAGTCAACATCAGCAGTGGTTTGTGTGCCGGTCATCAGCTGCTCACCCGACACCTGCGTCCAGGCATAAGAAGCGATGCTACGCCCCACCGCAACGCTGCTGGCAGACCCACGCAAGCGAACAGGATGCAAGCCGGTGGCACTCTCCTGATATCCGCTCGTGCCCAAGCCATTGGCTGATGCAGATGCATTGGCCACTGGGCGTGTTCCTTTCGCCGCAGACACTGCCGCAAAAGCATCGAGCATGCCCGCGCCACACACAGCAGTGGTGCAATTGCAACTGCCTGAACCCTGGTTGGCCGTGCAGGCGCTGCTTCTGGGACTTAGAAAACCCGACGTGTTGCTCAAGATTTGACTACGCAATTGGGCTGGCGTCAGTGCTGGATTTATGGCGCGCATCAACCCAGCCGTGGCTGCCACCAAAGGTGCAGCGAAAGAGGTACCGGTTTTGCTGACCAAACTGGCCGATGCAGGCGTGGTAGTACCCGAATTGCCCAAGCCCACCAAACCATTGCTGAAACCGCCAGGTGCCATCAGGCTGACTGCACTGCCGATTGCGCTGTAACTGGCGCGGCTGCCATCGCGGTCTAAAGCCCCCACTGAAAGAACATTGTTGCAATTGGCCGGCGAGTCGACCGAACCACCGCTGTTTCCAGCTGCGGCCACCACCAAAGTACCCGCTGCATTCACTCGATCCACTACTGTTTGCTCAAACGAGCTGCATGTAGTGGGACTTCCCAAACTCAGATTGATCACATCGGCCGGGTTAGGGTTGCGAGGAATGCCCGGAACATCAAGGCCAGCTGACCACAGCATCGCATCGAGTACATCCGACAGCAGGCCGCCGCATTTGCCAAGCACGCGGACCGGTAACACCTTCACATTCCAGTCGGCGCCAGCCACATCTGAATCGCTGTGGGTATTGGCCGCGATTTGACCGGCAACAAAAGTGCCATGCCAGCTTGAATTCTTGACACTACAGCCAGAGAAAGCTTGAGTTTGCGCGTCAGCACTGCTAATCCAGTTACCAGGGTCTGCTGCATTGGCATCGCGGCCGTTACCATCATTGGCTGTGGGTACGTCCGAGACAAAGTCATAACCGCTGAGCAATCGACCCATCAAATCGGGAGTTTCAAAAACCACACCTGTGTCCAACACAGCCACCACCACATCAGCGCTCCCGCGAACCACATCCCAGGCCTGATCAAACTTTGCGCCTGCGGTGTTGAATGTAGAACGCAAGGCCCACTGATTGGCAAAGGTTGGGTCGTTGGGTGTTGCAAATGCACGCACAGGCCGGTCTTCAATTGCAAACTCCACCTCGGGATCACTGGCCAGGCGGTTCAGCATGGATTGCTGATCACCTGTACGCACGCTGCTACCCCAACGCATCACATGTGTACCCACCGAACCTGCGCGCAACCAGATGGCATCCACATTGTTTCTCGCCATCACATCGGCAAGAAATTCACCTTCTTTTTCCAGGCGGCGCAGGGACGGCGCACTGCTTAGCTCAACCGAGTTCTTCAATTTGACAATGAATTGAGCACCACCGCTTTGCGCATGAGCAGGCGCAACCAGAAGAATCCACAGCATCAGCAAAACGCTGGTGACCAGCACACGCAGGGGTGTCAGTTTTTGCTTTTTGGGACGGAAGGTCAACATGGCAGTACTCGCTTATCACAATGGGTTCAGGTTACCCAGCGAGGTGCGCAATCAATTTGTTGAATAGAAAGCAGAACGGAGCCTACTTCTCAGCCACCTCGCCAAAGCCCGACGAATACCGCTTTAACGGCATGAAACAAGGCTTTGCGCATGACCAATAGGGGTAGGGAGACCCACAAAAGGGGGAGGTTTTTTGAGGAATACGATGACGTAAAAAAACCGGGCTCAAGGCCCGGTTTTTGATGGCACGGACTTGGGAAATTACTTCGCGTTCATCAGTGCAACTGTGGTGTCCAACATGCGATTGGAGAAACCCCACTCGTTGTCGTACCAGCTGGACACCTTCACCAGCTTGCCGCTTACTTTGGTCAAAGTGGCATCAAACGCGCTTGAAGCCGGGTTGTGATTGAAGTCGATCGACACCAAAGGCGCCTCGTTGTATTCCAACACACCCTTTAATGGGCCTTCGGCGGCAGCTTTCAGGATACTGTTTACCTCGTCCACGGTGGTGTCGCGCTTGGCAATGAACGACAAATCAACCATGGACACGTTGATGGTGGGCACGCGCACAGCGTAACCATCCAGTTTGCCGTTAAGTTCTGGCAACACCAATCCAACCGCAGCAGCCGCACCTGTTTTGGTGGGGATCATGCTCATGGTGGCAGAACGGGCACGGCGCAGGTCTTCGTGGTACACATCGGTCAACACCTGGTCATTGGTGTAGGCGTGAATGGTGGTCATCAGGCCGGTTTCAAGGCCAATTGCATCATTCAAAGGCTTGACCAGCGGGGCCAGACAATTGGTGGTGCAAGACGCATTGGAAATCACTGTGTCAGTGCTCTTCAACACATTATGGTTCACACCAAAGACAACGGTCGCGTCTACGTCTTTACCGCCGGGGGCGGAAATAATCACTTTCTTGGCGCCGCCTTTCAAGTGGGCCGAGGCCTTTTCCTTGGAGGTAAAAAAGCCTGTGCACTCCATCACCACGTCCACACCCAACTCGCCCCATGGCAATTCGGCAGGGTTGCGATTGGCCAGTACCTTGATCTTGTCGCCATTGACCACCATGTAATCGCCATCGACAGTCACTGTGCCGGGAAAACGGCCGTGCGCGGTGTCGTACTGGGTCAGGTGAGCGTTGGTTTTGGGATCGCCCAAATCATTGATCGCCACGATTTGAATGTCGTGTTTTTTGCCACCTTCATAGTGGGCACGCAATACGTTTCGGCCGATGCGGCCATAGCCGTTGATCGCTACGCGAATGGTCATGACAAATCTCCTTGAAAGTAAATCAAATATTCGGTTTCTTAAGCCAATGTCTGTTATTGAGCCAAAGCCAAGGCGGCCTCGGTAAACTTCTCGGTGGTTAGCCCAAAGTGCTTGAACAAGGCGCCAGCGGGAGCAGACTCACCAAAGGTACTCATGCCCAACACGGTGCCTTTCACACCAGCCTGTGCAATATATTTGTACCAGCCATCGGTCATACCTGCCTCAATTACAGCGATCGGCGCTGTGCCCAGCACTTCGGCCTTGTAGGCAGCGCTTTGGCGATCAAATACATTGGTTGAAGGCATGGACACCACACGCGCCGCGATACCTTTCTCAGCCAAAGTTTTCTGCGTGTTCATGGCGATTTCGATTTCCGAGCCCGTGGCAATCAAGGTGACCTTGGCATCGGCTGCATCGGCTAACACATAACCACCTTTGGCGATCGAATTCAACGCCGATTCCGAACGGGCCAGGAATGGCAGGTTTTGGCGGCTGAACAACAAGCTGCTCGGGCCGTCTTTGCGCATTACTGCGCTGTTCCAGGCTGCCATGGATTCCACTGAATCTGCAGGGCGCCACACATCCATATTTGGCAACAAGCGCAGGGTGGCGGCATGCTCAACGGGCTGGTGTGTTGGGCCGTCTTCACCCAGGCCGATTGAGTCGTGGGTGAACACAAAAATATTGCGCTTTTTCATCAACGCAGCCATGCGCAATGCATTGCGGCTGTAGTCAGAGAAAGTCAGGAAGGTGGCACCGAAAGGAATATAGCCACCGTGCAGAGCCACACCATTCAAAGCGGCGCTCATGCCGAACTCGCGCACGCCCCAGTTAATGTGATTACCCGCAGTAAAGCCGTCTTTGTTGCGGCGCACTGCCACACACTTGGGCCAGTTGGTCAAATTCGAACCCGTCAGGTCAGCAGAGCCGCCCAGCAATTCAGGCAATTCAGCTGCCAATAGGGTAATCGCATTTTGGCTCGCTTTGCGGGTAGCAATGGTTTCGCCTTTGGTAGCCACTTCGGCCAGCAAACGGGCGGCAGTCTGTTCAAACTGGGCAGGCAAATCGCCCGCCATGCGACGCTTGAACTCCGCAGCCTTGGCCGGGAATTTGGCAGTGTAGGCGTCAAACAGCTTGTCCCAAGCCGACTGGCGAGCAGCGCCCTCAACCTGCGCATCCCAGGCATTGTAAACCTCAGCAGGAATCTCGAAGGGCGCATGTTCCCAGCCAATCGCGGCGCGGGTTGCGGCAATTTCAGCATCGCCCAGCGGTGCGCCGTGTACTTTGTCGGTACCAGCCAGGTTGGGCGAGCCTTCGCCAATATTGGTTTTGCAGCAAATCAGGGTTGGGCCCTTGTCCAGCGCAGCATTTTGCTTGGCCTGCGCAATGGCTGCATCCACAGCGTCTACATCATGGCCGTTCACACTCGGAATCACATTCCAGCCGTAGGCCTCAAAACGCTTGGGCGTGTTGTCGGCAAACCAGTGCTCCACTTCACCGTCGATTGAAATGCCATTGTCGTCGTACATCACGATGAGCTTGGACAAGCCCAAAGTACCCGCCAGGGAACAGGCCTCGTGGGAAATGCCTTCCATCAGGCAACCGTCACCCAAAAACACATACGTGTTGTGATCAACAATCGGGAAACCCGCTTCATTGAACTCGGCTGCCAACAGCTTTTCTGCCAAAGCCAAGCCCACTGCATTCGCAATGCCCTGCCCCAAAGGACCGGTGGTGGTCTCAACTCCGGGGGTGATGTCCACCTCGGGATGGCCTGGTGTTTTAGAATGCAGCTGGCGGAAATTTTTTAGTTCCTCAATCGGCAAGTCGTAGCCGGTCAGGTGCAGCAGCGCGTAAATCAGCATGGAACCGTGACCGTTGGACAACACGAAGCGATCACGATCAGCCCATAAGGGGTTTTGCGGATTGTGCTTCAGGTGGCGGGCCCACAAGGCCACTGCGATTTCGGCCATGCCCATTGGCATGCCGGGGTGCCCGGATTTGGCGGCTTGAACTGCATCCATGGCGAGCGCGCGAATCGCGTTGGCCATGTTCTTTGACGAAGAGGACATAGGTATGGGGATTGAGGGTTATGCCTGTGGCAAAGTTGGAAAAAAATGAATTTTATCAAAGCTATCCCAATAAAGCGCCCCCCCGCGGACAAACCATTGAATAAAGACAGGGAAACATGAAACACGACAAAGGCAAGCGCTTACCACGCTTCCTGCTAGAACACTGCAACAGCGCGGGCCAAGTGCTTGATCTGTCGGACGACTTGATGCATTACGCCTCAAGGGTTTTGCGCCTGCGTGAAGGCGAGTCAGTGCGCGTCTGGAATGGCAAAGGCTGTGAGTACCACGCCACAATCCACTATGCATCGAAGAAACTGGCGCAAATTCAAGTCAGCGACCAACTGGCCATGCGAAACACCGAGCTGAATAGACCCTTGCACGTGCTACAGGCCCTGCCAGAGGGCGACAAAATGGATTGGGTGCTTGAAAAATGCACAGAATTGGGCGTAGCCGGCTTTCACCCGGTTCAGGCCCAGCGCAGCGTGGTTAAACTGGAAGGTGAACGGGCTGCCAAGCGGCAAGCCCATTGGGAACGCGTGGTGTTGGCGGCGAGCTTGCAAAGCGAACGGGAACAACTGGCCATGGTTGAACCAGTCAGGTCTGTTTTTGATGCACTTGAATATGTGGCACACACCTGGCCCAGCGCGCATGTACTTTGGTTTACACCTCAAGCCGAACGGGGATTGCGAAATTGGACTCCCCAGGCAAACGCGGAGGAACCTTTGGTCATTTGCGTGGGTCCGGAAGGTGGTTGGTCACCCGAAGAAACTGACACCGCCACGCAACTGGGTGCCCTGCCCCTGAATTTTTCGCGACGTGTGTTGCGAACCGAAACATTCGCAGTGGCCTGCACAGCGCAGCTGACAGCCCTGCTAAACCTTGAAGCACATTGAACAACAAGAGAGACAGACATGAGCAGTACCCAAAGCCAAACAATGAACAACAAATTTGAATTCAAGAACCCCAGCCTTTTGCAAACAAACCCATTTGTATACGGCGGTTTTCATGAATGTGAAGTTGATTTTCCAGTAGACAACCCCTCCACTGGCGAGACCATTGCGCAAGTTGGTAACACCTCAATCGCATTGGCCCATGACGCCATTCTGTGTGCTGAAAAAGCACTGGCCAGCTGGCGCAACACCACCGCCAAGAGCCGGGCGCAAATGCTGCGCAAGTGGTTTGACCTCATCATCGACAACGCCGACGACCTCGCATTTCTGATGACCCTGGAACAGGGCAAACCCCTGGCCGAAGCCAAAGGCGAAGTCATTTATGGCGCAAGCTTTGTGGAATGGTTTGCCGAGCAGGCCAAGCGGATTGAAGGCAGCGTGCTGGAATCACCCCAACTGGGTCGCGAACTGCTGGTGTTGAAACAGGGTATCGGCGTGTGCGCAGCCATTACGCCATGGAATTTTCCGATCGCCATGATTACCCGCAAGGTGGCGCCTGCATTGGCTGCTGGCTGTACGGTGGTCATCAAACCCGCCGAACAAACCCCGCTTAGTGCATTGGCATTGGCTGAATTGTCACGCCAGGCAGGCATTCCGGCTGGCGTGCTGAACGTCATCACCGGCGACGCTGACCGCTCCATCGAGATTGGCAAAGTGTTGTGCGAAAGCGAGATCGTACGCAAACTCACCTTCACAGGCAGCACGGAAGTAGGCCGCATCCTGATGCAACAATGCGCCCCAACCATCAAGAAACTGAGCCTGGAATTGGGCGGCCATGCGCCGTTTATCGTGTTTGAAGATGCCGACCTCGACAAAGCAGCCGATGGCTTGATTGCGTCAAAATTCCGAAATGCGGGCCAAACCTGCGTGTGCACCAACCGCATTTACGTACAACGCAGTGTGCAACAGGCTTTTGCCGACAAGCTGCAAGCCAGAATTGCCAAACTGGAAGTGGGCGACGGCCTGAAAACCAAAGCCAGCATTGGCCCGATGATTGATGACAACGCTGTTGCCAAAGTTCAAAAACATGTGGATGACGCACTTGAGAAGGGCGCGAAACTGCTGTACGGCGGCAAACCCCACACCCTGGGTGGCCGTTTTTTCCAGCCCACCCTGATCGACAACGCCGACCACCGAATGCTGGTCGCGAAAGAGGAAACCTTTGGTCCGCTGGCAGCTATTTTCCCGTTCGACACCGAAGAACAGGCCATCAACTATGCCAACAACACCCCCTTTGGCCTGGCTGCCTACTTTTACACCGAGAACTCGGCGCGCACCTTCCGCGTCAGCCGCGCCCTTGAATACGGCATGGTGGGCATCAATGTGGGAGTTTTCTCCAATGAAGTGGGACCTTTTGGTGGGGTGAAGCAGTCTGGGCTGGGCCGGGAAGGCTCGGTGTGGGGCATCGAAGAGTTTCTGGAAATGAAGTACCTGTGCATTGGCACGCTCTAAGTTCGAAAGCCCCAGCCAACCATTACAATACGGTGCAATCGGAACACAAACACAGAATTACGAAGGACACTGGCGCACATGCAAAAGAAACCGCTGACGTTTCAACAGGCCATTTTGACCCTGCAAAATTATTGGGACCAACAAGGCTGCGCCTTGCTGCAACCCTTCGACATGGAAGTGGGTGCTGGCACCAGCCACACTGCCACCTTTTTGCGTGCCTTGGGGCCAGAGCCCTGGAACGCGGCCTACGTTCAACCTTCGCGCCGCCCAAAAGATGGCCGCTATGGCGAGAACCCCAACCGCATGCAGCACTACTATCAATTTCAGGTGGTGCTAAAGCCTTCTCCGGAAAACATCATTGACCTGTACCTGGGCAGCCTTGAGGCTTTGGGTATTGACACCCAGCAAAACGACATTCGTTTTGTGGAAGACAACTGGGAAAACCCAACATTGGGTGCCTGGGGCCTGGGCTGGGAAGTATGGCTCAACGGCATGGAGGTGACCCAATTCACTTACTTTCAACAAGTGGGTGGTCTGGACTGTTCACCAATTCTGGGCGAGATCACCTACGGCATAGAACGCCTGACCATGTACTTGCAAGGCAAGGAAAACGTGTACGACCTGGTGTGGACCGAGCGCGAAGAAAAAGGCGTGAAGAAAGTGCTGACCTATGGCGATGTGTTTCATCAAAACGAAGTGGAGCAGTCCACTTACAACTTTGAGCACAGCAATGCCGACATGTTGTTCCGCCATTTTGGTGAATATGAGGCCGAAGCCAAACACCTGATCGAAGTGGGCTTGGCCTTGCCCGCCTATGAAATGATTTTGAAAGCTGCACACACGTTCAACCTGCTGGATGCGCGCGGTGCCATTTCTGTGACCGAGCGCGCGGCCTACATTGGCCGAATCCGCAATTTGTCACGCGCTGTGGCGCAAGCCTATTTCGACTCCCGCGAAAAGCTGGGCTTCCCCATGTGCAACACCCCCAATACACAAGCGGCCTGATATCCATGAATTCAACATTACTGGTTGAGCTATTTACTGAAGAGCTCCCACCCAAAGCATTGCAAACACTGGGCACTGCATTTGCAGAACTTCTAAGCAAAACGCTGCGCGATGAAGGCCATTTGGCCGACAACAGCGCCGTGGAAGGCTTTGCAAGCCCCCGCCGTTTGGCATGCCGCATCACCAACGTGGCTGCTGTAAGCCCTGAGAAGAAAATTCAGGAACGCCTGCTGCCCGTGAAAATTGGTTTGGATGCCAATGGCCAACCCACCCCACCCTTACAGAAAAAACTGGATTCACTGGGACTGGGCACGATCGGCCTGGATCAACTGGAAACCATCAGCGATGGCAAACAGGATGTGTTGCACATTTCGCGCACCCAGGTTGGCAAAGCACTTGAAGAGTCGCTGAACAAGGCGCTCGAAGCGGCCACCACCAAACTGCCCATTCCGAAAGTAATGAGCTACCAACGCCCCGATGGCAGCACCGTGCATTTTGTACGCCCGGCCCACCGCCTTGTTTGCCTGCATGGCGACAAAGTGGTGCCTGCGCAAGTATTGGGACTGGAAAGTGACCGAATTACCTTGGGGCACCGCTTCTTGAGCCAGGGCGTGCTGAACATTGCCAGTGCAGACAGCTACGAAGCCCAACTTGAAACCGAAGGCAAAGTGATTGCCAGTTTCGGGAAACGCAAGGCAACCATTGTAAAAGCCTTGGCAGAGCAAGCTGCTGGCGACAAGGTTGTACAACCCGAAGATTTGATCGACGAGGTGTGCGCACTGGTTGAATGGCCTGTTGTGTACGAGGCCGGTTTCGAGAAAGAATTTCTGGAAGTGCCGCAAGAGTGCCTGATTTTAACCATGCAGGCCAACCAGAAATACTTTGCGATCACAGACCAAAATGGCAAGATGAAAAACCGCTTCTTGCTGGTTTCAAACCTGTTGACACCCACACCCGAACTGATCACAACCGGCAATGAACGCGTGCTGCGTGCACGCCTTGCTGATGCCAAATTCTTCTTCGATCAAGACCGCAAAAAAACATTGGAAAGCCGCCTGCCCGGCCTGGCCAATGTGGTGTACCACAACAAACTGGGCACCCAGAAAGACCGCAATGGTCGTTTGGTTGAACTGGCTGCGGCCCTGGCGCCCGTATGTGGTGCCGATGTTGAACAGGCCAAACGTGCAGCCCTGCTTTGCAAGGCCGACTTGCTCACTGACATGGTGGGTGAATTTCCGGAACTGCAAGGCAATATGGGTGAGCACTACGCCCGCAACGATGGCGAACACCCCGATGTGGCGCAAGCCATTGCCGACCACTACAGCCCCCGTTTTGCGGGCGACCAGTTGCCACGCAACCCCGTGGGTGTTGCAACCGCGCTGGCTGACAAGCTTGAAACCATGGTGGGTATTTACAGCATTGGTTTGATTCCCACTGGCGACAAGGATCCCTTCGCTTTGCGCCGCCACGCCTTGGGCGTGATTCGCATGGTGATCGAAAAAAACCTGAAACTGGATTTGATCGATTCCTTGAACAAAGCCAGCAAATTGTTTGTCGCCTATCCAGATTTCAAGCACAGCGTGGAAGGAATTGTTGGTTTTATTCAAGACCGCCTGCGTGGTTACCTGAAAGACCAAGGCTATTCCACCGCTGAAGTTGAATCGGTTCTCAGCCAAAACCCAAGCCAGTTCGCCGACCTGCCCAAGCGCCTTGAAGCAGTGCGCGCATTCTCGCAGTTGCCTGAATCGCAAGCCCTTGCTGCGGCCAACAAACGCATTACCAATATTCTGAAGAAAACCGAAGTGGGCTCTGCTGAGGTGGATACAAGCCTGTTGCAGGTAGACGCTGAAAAAGCACTGGCTACGCAGGTGAAAGAGGTGGAGCCACACGCCACGCGGGCATTCGAACAGGGTGATTACCAGCAAGCCTTGCTGATTTTGGCTCCATTGAAAGCCAATGTAGACGCCTTCTTTGAAAACGTGATGGTCATGGACAACAACGAAGCGCTGAAAAACAATCGCCTTGCTTTGTTGAAACACATGCATGGTTTGATGAACCGTGTGGCCGACATTTCGCAACTGGCCGCTTAAAGCCAGAACACAACCCAAGGACAGTCCATGAAACTTATCGTGCTGGATCGGGATGGCGTCATCAATGAAGACTCAGACGAGTACATCAAGTCCGTGGATGAATGGATCCCCATTCCTGGCAGCATGGAGGCCATTGCACGCTTGAACCGCGGGGGTTTTCGGATTGTTGTGGCCACCAATCAAAGTGGCATCTCGCGCGGCTTGTTCGATCTTGAAACGCTTTCCGCGATACACAAAAAAATGCATGAACTGGCTGGCGTCGCAGGCGGGCATATTGAAGGTATCTTCTTCTGCCCACATGGCCCCGATGACAAATGCAATTGCCGCAAGCCCAAACCAGGCCTGTTTCAGGAAATTCAGGCGCGCACCGGCTTCAATCTTGAAGGTGTGCCTTGCGTCGGCGATTCACTTCGCGATTTGCAAGCCGGTGCCAGCATGGGCTGCAGCACATTTCTGGTCAAAACCGGCAAAGGCAAAAAAACACTTGAAAAAAGCAAAGACGAATTGCCCAAAGGCACCTTGGTGTTCGACAATCTGACTGCAGTTGCCGAACATTTGGTGCCTGACGACCCTTTCGCAAACAATCGATAACAACTAAAACTAGTTCGGAGGCCCGTGGTGAGATCCTTCATTGGTTCTATCCTGTTTTTTGTTTACGTGGTGGTGTATACACCCATTCACGCAACGTTATTACTCTTGGTCTCCCCCTTCATTTCCATTCGCAACAGGTATGTGTTTGCCTGTTGGTGGAATGCACTGAATATTAAAATGCTTCGCCTGCTGTGCAACATTCAGTACAAGGTTGAAGGCATGGAGCACCTGCCCAACACAGGCGCCATCATCCTGGCCAAGCATCAGTCTGCCTGGGAAACATTTGCCATCCCGGCAAACCTGTTACCGCGCCAACTGTGCCTGGTGTACAAAAAAGAATTGCAGTTTGTACCGTTCTTCGGCTGGGCTTTGTGGGTGTTGCGCATGGTGCCGATTGATCGCAAAAATGGTGTTGAAGCTTTTGAACAAGTAAAAACCATGGCTGGCAAACGCATGAAAGAAGGCGCATGGATGATGTTTTTCCCCGAGGGAACCCGTGTACCCGTGGGCTACAAGCGCCGCTACAAAACCGGCGGCACTCGCTTGGCTGTGGCCACAGGTACCCCTGTAGTGCCCGTGGCGCACGATGCTGGCGAGTACTGGAAACGCAAAGGATTTTTCAAAAAAGCAGGTACCGTCACTTTGCGTTTTGGTCCACCTATTTCACCGGAAGGCCATGACGCCGACAGCCTGATGAAAGTGGTTGAAGACTGGATTGAAAGTGAGATGCACAACATTAGCCCCCATCGCTACACCGGCGCTGAAACCCCTTTGGTGGGAAAAGGCGACAACTAAACCATGCAACTAACAGCGGCACCCAACCCCACCGAAGTTCGCAGTATTGAACTGCCGTGGGGCGTGTGCCGCTATATTCTGAAGCGCAGCAAACGCAGGTCGGTGGGGTTTTTAATTGGTGACCAAGGCCTGCAAATTTCTGCGCCATTGCGCCTTCCAATCACCGAGCTCAATGACATTATTGCGACGAAATCGTCGTGGATCGAACAGCGCCTGAAACAATGGGAGGTGCGCTGCAAACAAACCATTTCGCTTTCAAGCCTGCTAGACGAAGGCAAACCAATTCCTGTTCGGGGCGAGCCTTATCACCTTGAAACACTGCCACCTCGCTGCAAAGCAATGCTGAACCCATGGACAAAAAGCATTGCCTTACCGGCCTGCGAAAGTACCTTACAGCGCGACAAGGCCATTGAGAAAGTGCTGAAGGCCCATGCCAAAGAAGTGTTCACACACATGGCCACCAAGCTACTTGAACGTCAACCGGCAGCACAACGCCTACCCAGCTTTTCCATCCACTTGAGCAGTCCCGGCTCGCGTTGGGGCAGTTGCAACAGCAAGCGAGAGGTTCGTTTGAACTGGCGTTTGGTGCACTACCCACCACAACTGATTGAATACGTGATTGCACACGAATTGGCACACCTGGTTGAAATGAATCACAGTGCGCGCTTTTGGGCCATGGTTGAAAGCCTGATGCCCGATTACCAGACACCGCACAAAGCCCTGTCAAAAATGAATCCTGCCGAAGTACCTGTACTGTGAGAATTCTTCATACAATGGCCTTCTTCCCCCTAGGGCAGGCAAGGCCTTGCGGCCCACTTTGACAAACAGAAGTCAAGTAAAAAATTTCCGTTTTTTTCCAGTTTTAGGGTCGAATAAAATCGCCCTGCCCGTTACAATGAGCTGCTCGAAATTTGCTTAAATTTTGTGCAACGTGCGCATTGCTCATTTAACACTTCCAAATAATCTGTTCTTGGCCCCAATGGCCGGCGTGACAGATCGCCCCTTCCGCCAGTTGTGCAAAAAACTGGGCGCGGGACATGCTGTGTCGGAAATGGCGGCAAGCAACCCCGCTTTGTGGAAAACTGACAAAAGCACGCGCAGATTGAACCACTACGGCGAAACCAAACCCATCGCAGTACAAATTGCGGGAGCCGACCCGGAAATGATGGCGCACGCCGCTGCCTACAACATTGAACGCGGCGCACAAATCATCGACGTCAACATGGGCTGCCCCGCAAAAAAAGTGTGTGCGGTTGCGGCAGGTTCTGCATTGTTGCAAAACGAAAGTCTGGTCGAGCAGATTTTAAAAGCTGTGCATGCTGAATGTGAACAACGCGGCGTGCCACTTACTTTGAAGTACCGCACTGGCTGGTCACCAGAACACAAAAATGCAATTCACATTGCGCAAATGGCCGAGTCTATTGGCGTTTCACTTCTCACGCTTCATGGCCGCACGCGTGCCTGTGGATACGCGGGTGACGCCGAGTACGACACCATCAAGGCAGTGAAACAGGCGGTCAGTATTCCAGTGATCGCCAACGGCGACATCATCAGCCCTGAGAAGGCAAAATACGTGCTGGATTACACCGGCGCAGACGGTCTGATGATAGGCCGGGCTGCCCAAGGCAACCCCTGGATTTTTAGAGAAGTACTACATTACCTGAAAACGGGTGAACACATTGATCCACCCACCCTGGAAGAAGCCCATGAAGTCATGATGCATCACTTGCGTGATCACCATGAATTTTATGGAGAGAAAACGGGCATGCTCACCGCCCGAAAGCATTTGCAATGGTATCTTTGCGGCCCAGCCGGAAAAAACAACACTGTGGTCGACCAACTCATGTTGGCGCAAACCACCTGCGAACAATTGCGCATTGTTGATGAATTTTTTCTGAACTGGTTATCAAGCGGCCAACAGTACTTCGCCGCTGCAAACGATTCACTCCAACCAACACCAAAAAGAAGATTGGCAGCATGAAACCCAATGACAGCGATCTAAGTCCCATCACCATTTCAGAGTGCATACGCAATAACCTGGACAAGTTCTTTGACGATCTTGAAGGTGAATGCGCCAAGTCGGTTTACGACATGGTGCTGTCTGCCGTGGAGCGACCCATGCTCGAAGTGGTCATGGAAAAAGCCAACATGAACCAAACCATTGCAAGCCAAATGCTGGGCATCAACCGCAACACACTGCGCAAAAAACTGCAGCAACACGGCCTCATCTGATTTTTAATTTTTACCGGCCGCCTCAAAACCGGCCTCTGAAACCATGACATCAAATCCAACCATCAAACGCGCGCTGCTGAGCGTGTCCGACAAAACCGGCATTCTTGAGTTGGCCAAAGCGTTGGCCGATCGCGGTGTGGAAATATTGTCCACAGGCGGAACTGCCAAACTGCTGGCTGAAAAAGGCCTGGTCGTGAAAGAAGTAAGCAGCCACACCGGCTTTCCTGAAATTATGGATGGTCGCGTAAAAACTCTGCACCCCAAAATTCACGGTGGCATTCTTGCGCGCCGCGATTTGCAAAGCCACCTGGATGCCATGGAAGAACATGGTATTGGCGCAATCGATTTGGTGGCAGTGAATCTGTATCCCTTCGACAAGGCGACTGCCGGCGACAATGTGAAGCTGGAAGATGCAATTGAGAATATCGACATTGGCGGCCCAGCCATGGTGCGCGCTTCTGCAAAAAACTACACAGGCGTCACTATCATTGTTGACCCCGCCGATTACGGCAAAGTCATCGATGAAATCAAAAGCAATGACGGTTCAACCACACTGAAAACACGCAGTGGTTTGGCAGCGAAAGCTTACGCCCACACTGCGCGCTATGACGGCGCAATTGCTGCCTTTCTGACCAGCCTCACAGGCACTGAAGGTGCACTGGAAGACACACCCGCTCGCATTGAATACCCGGAAGTGCTTTCCATGCAATTCCACAAAGTGCAAGACATGCGCTACGGCGAAAACCCACATCAAAGTGCTGCTTTCTACCGCGAGGCGAAGGCGCCCGTGGGTCTACTGGCCAACTACCGCCAATTGCAAGGCAAAGAATTAAGCTTCAATAACATTGCCGATTCCGATGCAGCCTGGGAATGCGTAAAAACATTTGATGCACCAGCCTGTGTCATCATCAAACACGCCAACCCATGTGGCGTGGCTGTCGCAGAAGGCACATTGAATGCCTATCACAAGGCTTTCAAAACAGACCCCACTTCCGCATTTGGCGGCATCATTGCCTTTAACCGCCCAGTCGATGAAGCCACCGCACAAGCCGTGGCAAAACAGTTTGTCGAAGTGGTCATTGCACCTTCGTTTGATGAAGCCGCACGCACGGTATTTTTCGCCAAACAAAACGTTCGCCTGCTGGAAATTCCAGTAGAGACAGGCATGCACAAGTTTGATTACAAACGCGTGGGTGGTGGCTTGCTGGTGCAAAGCCCCGATGAACGCAATGTGCAGCAAAGTGAAATCAAAGTGGTCAGCAAACGCCAGCCTACCGAGCAGCAATGGGCTGATTTGATGTTCGCCTGGCGCTGTGCGAAATTTGTGAAAAGCAATGCGATTGTGTTCTGCAAGGACGGCATGACCATGGGTGTGGGTGCTGGCCAAATGAGCCGTGTGGATTCTGCACGCATTGCATCCATCAAGGCACAAAACGCAGGCCTTACTTTGGCCGATAGCGCTGTTGCATCCGATGCATTCTTCCCCTTCCGCGATGGTCTGGATGTGGTGGTCGATGCAGGCGCAAGCTGCGTAATTCAGCCCGGTGGTTCCATGCGCGACGAGGAAGTGATTGCAGCGGCCGATGAACGTAACATTGTGATGGTGCTGACCGGTGTGCGCCACTTCCGCCATTAATTTCAACACCACACACCCTCAGCTGTGATGCGCATACTTGGCATAGACCCGGGCCTGCGCATCACCGGTTACGGCGTGGTCGATATCATTGAAAGCCAACAGATTTACGTGGCCAGTGGTGTGATCCGCTCCAATTCCGACGCTTCCCTGCCCGACCGTTTACACACCCTGTTCACTGGGCTTTGCGAACTGGCCGATCTATACAAACCCCAAGTGGCCGTGGTTGAAAAAGTGTTTGTGAACGTGAACCCGCAATCAACGCTGCTGCTTGGTCAAGCACGTGGTGCGGTGCTCACCGCACTCACCCACAGTGGGCTCGCAGTAACTGAATACACCGCGTTGCAAATCAAGCAAGCAATTGTTGGGCATGGCAAAGCCAACAAAGAACAGGTGCAGGAAATGGTGAAACGTTTGCTCAAGCTGCCAGCCCACCCTTCAGCCGATGCGGCCGATGCCTTGGCCGCGGCCTTAACCCACGCACAAAGCAGCAAACTGTTGGGTGCACTGGCTGCCAAAGACCTGCCTGCCAGTATTTTCAAAACACGCACCCGAAAGGGCCGCACCAGCTGGAAATGAATTCGCTTGGCGTATAATCAAATTCAGTTTACTGTGATTATGAACAGTGTGGAGAAACTGCAATGATTGGTCGCCTGAAAGGCACTTTGCTCGAAAAAAATGCACCCTGGGTTCTGGTCGATGTTCAAGGTGTTGGCTATGAACTGCAGGTGCCCATGAGCACGTTGTTCAACTTGCCGGAAATTAATGGCATTTGCACCTTGCTTACTCATCTGGTTGTTCGCGAAGACGCGCACACCCTGTACGGCTTTCAAAACATTGCGGAAAAAAACCTGTTCAAAACCTTGATCAAGGTGTCAGGCATTGGTCCGCGAACTGCCTTGGCCATTTTGTCGTCTATTTCCACCCACGACTTTCTGCTGGCCGTACAAAGCCAGGAAACAGCGCGCCTGGTGAAAATTCCCGGCATTGGCAAGAAAACAGCTGAACGTTTGTTATTGGAACTGAAAGGACAAATTGTGGCACTGGGCGGCACCGCCAATATTGCAGAAGGCATGCCACTGCCAATTGGAAATCAAAGCGAAATTGTTCAAGCCCTGTGCGCACTGGGTTATTCTGACAAAGAAGCCGCGCTGGCCTGCAAGGGTCTGCCCGAGGGCACCAGTGTCACTGATGGCTTGAAGCTGGCACTACGCAATTTGTCAAAAGGCTAACCGAGATAATCCACGATGATTGAACCCGATCGCCTCATCAGCCCAAGCAAAACCACTCCCGCCGAAGAAGCCTTTGAGCGCGCATTGCGCCCCAAGCATTTGGACGAATATGTGGGGCAACAAAAAATTCGCGATCAACTCGATATCTTTATCGCAGCAGCGCGCGCGCGCAAAGAAGCACTTGACCACGTGCTGCTATTTGGCCCGCCTGGCTTGGGCAAAACCACACTGGCCCATATTCTGGCCCGTGAGATGGGTGTAAACCTGCGCCAAACTTCAGGCCCGGTGCTTGAACGCCCAGGCGACTTGGCGGCATTGCTGACCAACCTTGAAGCCAACGATGTGTTGTTCATCGATGAAATTCACAGATTGTCGCCTGTGGTGGAAGAAATTTTGTATCCCGCGCTTGAAGACTATCAAATCGACATCATGATCGGCGAAGGGCCAGCGGCTCGAAGCGTGAAACTCGATTTGCAGCCATTCACGCTGGTGGGTGCCACTACCCGTGCCGGCATGTTGACCAACCCGCTGCGCGACCGGTTTGGCATTGTGTCCAGGCTTGAGTTTTACACCCCCGAAGAGCTTTCGCGCATTGTGGCTCGTTCAGCCAATTTGCTGGACACCCCGGCAGAGGCCTCCGGCTGCCTGGAAATTGCACGCCGCTCACGCGGCACTCCACGCATCGCCAACCGCCTGTTGCGCCGAGTTCGCGATTATGCGCAGGTGAAAGCCGATGGCGTAATTACTGCTGCTGTGGCCGATGCTGCCCTAAGCATGCTAGACGTGGACAAAGTGGGCCTGGATCCGATGGATCGCCGATTACTGGAAACCATCATCCACAAATTTGGTGGCGGGCCAGTGGGGCTCGAAAGTGTGGCCGCTGCAATTGGTGAGGAAAAAGACACGATCGAGGACGTGATTGAACCCTATCTGATTCAGCAAGGCTACATTCAACGCACGCCTCGTGGCCGCATTGCAACCTTGAATACTTACGCACATTTTGGTTTGACTGCACCAGCCAGTTTGGCGGGCACGCATGCAGCAAATTCGCAGCAGGGCAATTTGCTGTAAGCCCTGGGCTGCAGATTTCCTTCGCCAACTCAGCAGCGAAGTCCCAATCAATCCTCAGCCGCTTTCACCGGCTTACTTGCACCCACTTTCGCCGTGGCTGGCTTTCGCACCGCCGGCTTCTTCGCCGCTACAGGTCGCTTTTCAGTGGTTGCCTTGCTAGAAACAATCGGCTCAACCCTCTTGCTTTCCCACGTCACGCCCAACGCGGCTTCAAGCTCTTCCAGTGCCTCGCCGGTGTACACCGACAAACGCTGCATGGAAGGCAAGGCATCGTGATCGCCAGTAAACGCCACATTGAACTGGCCCGAGTAACTTACCACCGTGATGTTTAAAGCCTGCCCGTGAGGAATCAAGGAGATTGGATAAAACTGTTCCAGACGACAACCCGAAAAATACAGGTCGCGTGAGGGGCCCGGTACATTTGAAATTACCGTGTTGAAAATTGGCCGTGTCAAACCACCCAAGCCTGACACCAATTGCAACATCATCGGCGCCATCAACATAATGGTGTAGTTGTTGATCGCTTCTTTGGGCATGGCTTGCAAATTGGCCTTGGCCAATTGCGTCGAACGACGAATTTCCTTCAAACGAGTCAGAGGATCACTTTCCGTGGTGTACAGGTTGGCGATAATAAAACTGATCGCATTGCCGCCATCCAGGTCGTCGGCCGGGCGCACGGACACTGGCAAACCGGCTGTCAACGACTCGGACGGCAAGGCATCACGTTCCAGCAAATAGCGACGAATGGAACTCGAACAAATCGCCAGAAAAATATCGTTCACACTCACCTTGGCCGCCTCGGCCACGGCGCGAATACGCTCTAGCGGATATGTTTGAGTGGCCAGTCGGCGGGCTCCACCCACGCGCTTGTTCACAATTGATTTCGGACCTGAAAACGGTGTGGCCAAAGCCGGATCTGTGGGTTTGACCGCTTCTCGCATCAAATCCATGAGTGCACGACCCGCGGCGGGCAAGGATTGCCCACTGAGCTTTGCAGCCTCCCAGGCTTCCCGAGCCTGGTCCGCGAAGTGCTGGGGTTCAGTGTTCTTTTTCTTTCGGCTAATGGTGCCAACAGACCAAGGGGCAGGCAGCGACATACTTTCTTTTGCAGACTTGCCAAAAATGCGCTCCATCAAACGCATACCACCCACACCGTCCATCAGCGAATGGTGCATTTTGGTGTACAAGGCGAAACGATTGCCGTAAAGGCCTTCAATCAGGTGCATTTCCCACAGTGGTTTTCGAAAATCCAGCGGGTGAGAATGCAGACGGGAAATCAGTGTACCCAATTCGCGTTCACCGCCAGGTGCCGGCAAAGCGCTGTGACGGAAGTGATAATCCAGATCAATTTTGTCAGCCTCAATCCATTTGGGCATCAAGGTCAACAAGCGGGGACTGGACAAACGGTAATTGAAAGGCGGTGCAAACTCCACGGAGTTTCGCAGCAACTGAACGATCCGGCCAACGGCTTGTTGAGTGGTTTCGCCCTCTGGCACAGTGAAAATTGCCATGCTGCCTACATGCATGGGCGCTTCTTTTGATTCGACGTACAGCCAGGATGCATCCAGCAATGGGATATTTCTCGCCATGTCAGTGGTCTCCGCTTCTCGTTGTTATTTGAATGTGAATATTTAATTAATTTAATAGTGGCAGGATCCCACAACCCCAAAGGAAAGCCCTACTCCTGCTTACAATATTGTAAGCATACTAGAGACGGGCCATTTCATGACATTCAAGTACTCTCTGCGCGTTTATTTTGAAGACACCGATGCCGGGGGCATCGTTTATTACGGCAATTACCTCAAATTCATGGAACGTGCACGAAGTGAATGGTTCCTGCAGCAAAGTATCGGCATGAAATCGCTGATGAATGACCATCATTTGGTGTTCGTTGTCAGCCGAACAGAATTGAACTACCTTCGCTCTGCTAAACTTGAGGATGTACTTGAAATATCAGTGGAACTCACTGAACTTAAGCGAGTTTCCGCAGTCTTCAAGCAAATCGTAACGCGCAACGGCGAGGTGCTGTGCGAGGGCAAAACCAAGGTGGGCTGTGTCAACACGGAAACCCTGAAACCCAGCGCAATACCCCCCGCTGTGTATCAACAACTCAACCAATTGATGCCGTAGTGCGTTACAAGAAACAAATCATTTTCCTTACCGCGGATTGTTAATGGATATCTCTACCGACATGTCGTTCATTTCCCTGATCGCAGAGGCCAGCCTGGTTGTCCAGTTGGTCATGTTGATTCTGGTCATGATTTCCCTCATTTCATGGGCCACCATTTTCAAAAAATGGGCCGTATTGAAGCGCACCAAGCAACAGGCCGACAAATTTGAAGAAGAATTCTGGTCGGGCGGAGACCTGAATACCCTGTTTCAACGCGCCGGCATGCGCCGCAACGATGCAGGCCCGCTTGAACGTATTTTCGAGGCTGGCATGAGCGAGTTTCTTCGCGCCCGCGACAAAAAAGGTTTAACTGATTATTCCCTGATCATCGACGGTGCCCGCCGCGCCATGAAAGCCGCATTCCAGCGCGAGAATGAAATTCTGGAACGCAACCTCCCCTTTCTCGCATCGGCCGGTTCCGTCAGCCCCTACATTGGCCTGTTCGGCACGGTGTGGGGCATCATGCATGCCTTCGTGGGCTTGGCCAATGTGCAACAAGCCACCCTGGCGTCAGTAGCACCGGGCATTGCTGAAGCGCTGATTGCTACCGCAATCGGTCTGTTCGCCGCCATTCCGGCAGTGGTGGCTTACAACCGCTACGCCAATGACATTGATCGCTTGTCTACCCAGTTTGAATCTTTCGTTGAAGAATTTTTGAACATTCTGCAACGCCAACACTAATGGCAGCACGAATGGCAGCAACGACACCAGCAATGAGCAACAGGAAATTTAATCGATGAAAGCCGAACTTGGACGAAAATCCAGACGCGCCATGAACGAGATCAATGTGGTGCCCTACATTGACGTGATGTTGGTGTTGCTGATCATTTTCATGGTCACGGCCCCAATGATTACTCCATCAGTGATTGATTTGCCGTCCATGGCCAACACCAATCCACCCAAGCAAATGCGCCCCATCGAAGTGACTGTACGCCAGGTGGGCAATTTGCTGGTCAAGGACATGAAAACCAATAAAACCACCGAAGTGACTTTGGAAAACCTGGCCGCTGAAGTGAAAAAATTGCAGGCCGACGAGCCCGATCGCCCTGTGGTCATTTCAGCCGAGAAAGCCATTCAGTATCAGGCCGTGGTTGACGCAATGGATGCTTTGCAAAACGCACAAATCCAGAAAGTCGGCCTGCTGGTGAAACCGAAAAGCAAATGAGCGCAGACTTAACCCGACCACGCAACGGCTGGGAATTCACACCAGCCCACCAAGCATTGCTTTCCAAAATGAGCAAGGAAAGCGGGCTTGAGGCACGCCTTGACCCCCCGGTGGACCACACTGGCGAAAAGGCAGGGCTGACCGTGTCCGTGCTTGCGCATTTAACTTTGGTGGCGTTTTTTGTCGTGGGGTTGAACTGGAACACAGAGGAACCGGCTGCGTTTGAAGCAGTGTTGTGGTCTGAAATGCCGGCCAATGAGCCAATTGCCGTGCAACAGCCCAAACCCGAACCAGTGCCGGAACCCGAGCCACCAAAGCCTGTGGTTGAAACACCGCCACCACCCAAGCCAGTGGAGCCACCCAAAGCCGATATCGAATTGCCCAAACCCGAGCCCAAGAAGAAGCCCGAGCCAAAGCCAGAACCGAAAAAACCCGAGCCCAAGCCAGAACCAAAAAAGCCGGAGCCAAAGCCAGAACCGAAAAAACCCGAACCCAAGCCTGAGCCGAAGAAGCCAGAACCCAAAATTGATCCTGAAGTGGCCAAGAAACTGCGCCAGGAAGAGCTTGCGCGCATTATGGGTGGAGCGCCCAATACCGGCAGCACCTCTGCCGGCACCAGTCGAAACAAAGCGCTGTACAGTGACCGAATTCGGCAATATGTACGCAGTAAACTGGTGTTTCCCGGAGCCGACACAGTCGACGGAAACCCGGAAGCAGTGTTCGAGGTCAAGCAACTTCCCAACGGGGAGATTGTCTCTATTACACAGAAAAAAAGCAGTGGGTTGCCAGCGTGGGACAGCGCTGTGGAGCGTGCCTTGCAGCGCTCCAGCCCGCTACCCAGGGCCGAAGACGGTTCAGTTGAACCAGTGCTTGTCCTCTCATTCCGTCCAAAAGACGTTTAATTCATAGTGAAACAATGAACTACGCCAACCAAGCCATGTATTTACCATCAACAACTACGCTGTGGCTTCGCCTGCAGCGAGCCGCGCGCGCCCTGCTGGCTGTCGCTGCGTTTGCTGCAGTGTCAACATCTGCGCAGGCACAACTGAAAATTGACATCACCGGGGTGGGCACCAATCAAATTGCATTCTCGGCAGCACCTTTCCAAGGCAACCAGGGTTTGCCTGAAGACATCAAAAAGGTGATCGAAGACGACTTGGTGCGAAGTGGTTTTTTTCGGGCCATCAACACCACCAGCAATGTTGAATTGAATGAATCCACGCTGATCGACCCCTCTGCCTGGAAATCAATTGGCGTGGACGCCCTGATCGTGGGTTCGGTGAAAAAGCTGCCTGACGGGCGCTTGGACTTGCGCTTTAACCTGCACGACACAGCCCAGCAAAAGTCACTCGGCAAATTCAGCTATGTGATTACACCCTCAGCCTTGCGCCTGCATGCCCACAAAATTGCCGATTTTGTGTACGAAAAAATGCTGGGTGAGAAAGGTGTGTTTTCCACGCGCCTGGCCTATGTTGAAAAAGCCCCTGGTCGCTACCGCCTGATTATTGCGGATGCCGATGGTGCCAACCCACAAGTAGCCCTGGCATCCAAAGAACCCATTATTTCGCCAGCCTGGTCGCCAGACGGCACACAACTTGCATATGTTTCCTTCGAAACGCGCAAACCTGTTGTGTTTGTTCACACACTTGCAACAGGTCGCCGCAAGGCAATGGCGAATTTCAAAGGCAGCAACAGTGCGCCAGCCTGGTCAGCCAATGGCCAGCAACTTGCAGTGGTGCTGACCAAAGATGGTGGATCACAAATTTTCTCGATGAATGCCGATGGATCAGGCCTGAACCGATTGACCAGCACCGGTGGAATCAACACCGAACCCGCTTACAGTCACGATGGTCGAAGCATCTATTTCACTTCTGACCGAGGAGGTGGCCCACAAATTTACCGAATGAGCACAAATGGTGGTGATGCGGCACGCGTAACATTCGAAGGTGGATACAATATCTCGCCTCGAATTAGTCCCGATGACAAAACATTGACATATGTGACTCGTCGAGACGGGCAATTTCGAATCGCCGCACTGGATTTGGCAGGTGGCACAGAAATGCTGCTGACAAATACTGGGCGCGACGAAAGCCCAAGCTTCGCACCGAATGGCCGTTACATTTTGTATGCGACCAAGTCGGGCGGCAAAGGGACCCTGGCCGTGGTGTCAAAAGACGGACGAATCAAGTACACCTTGAGCAGTTCGGGCGCTGACATTTCGGAACCCACCTGGGGCCCGTTCATAAATGATTGATTTTGAATTTGTTTTAACTGGTTTTACACTAAACATTCTTTAGGTCTGGAGAAAAAAAATGAAACACTCAATGGTCAAGTACTTGGCGATTTCCGCAATGGTGGCCGTATTGGCCGCTTGTAGCTCTGCCGTTCCTTTGAACGACAAGCCTACAGTTGAATCAAAAACCGGCACAGCGCCTGGTTCTGGTGACGGCCGCGCCGTACCCACAGTAACCCCAGGTGATGCCGATCCCCTGAACGATCCTCAAGGCGTGCTGGCCAAGCGCAGCGTTTATTTCGACTACGACAGCTACACTGTCAAGTCAGAGTACCGTGAGCTGGTTCAAAACCACGCCAAATACCTGGTTGCCAACCCCAACCGCAAAGTTGTTATTCAAGGCAACACCGACGAACGCGGTGGCGCTGAATACAACCTGGCCTTGGGCCAGCGCCGTGCCGACGCAGTGAAAACGCTGATGTTGGCTTTGGGCGTAAAAGAAGGTCAGATTGAAACAGTCAGCTTCGGCAAAGAAAAGCCAAAAGCAACTGGTAGCAACGAAGCCGCTTACGCTGAAAACCGTCGCTCTGACATCGCTTATCAGTAATCAAGGAAACCATTCGAGATGACTTTGAACTTCAAGCAACAAGCCTGGGTAGCTGCCCTGTTCTGCGCCTTTGCATCCAATTCCGCATTTGCGATATTTGATGACACGGAAGCACGCAAGGCAATTCTGGACTTGCGCCAGCAGGTTAAGGTGCTTGAAGACCGGGTTGCTCGAATGGAAGCCGCGAATCAGGGGCAGCTGTCATTGGCCCAGTCCCTGAGTGACAAAGACCGAGAGATCGCCCGCTTGCGTGGCGATCTCGAAGTCGCCAACAACAACATTCGCAAGCTACAGGAAGACAATCGCATCCTGTATACAAACCTTGACGACCGCATCAAGAAACTTGAGCCCAAAGCCGTTCAACTTGATGGTGAGGAACTCACGGTTCCGCCCGAACAATTCAATGATTACCAAGCCGGTCTTGATCATTTCAAGGCGGGTAATTACAAAGACGCAGCCCTGCAATTTCAGGATTTCCTGAACAAATACAAACAAAGCAAGCTTGAACCACAAGTTCGCTACTTTTTGGGCAGCACCCAGTTTGCACAAGGCGAGTACAAAACTGCGCTGGTAACACAACGCGACCTGGCGAAAGATTTTCCGGACAGCCCACGTGCACCAGACGCGTTGCTCAGCATGGCCAGTTCACAACTGGAGTTAAAAAGCATTCCTGGCGCCAAGAAAACCCTGGGTGAGCTGATCGCCAAATACCCCAGCAGCCCCGCGGCCGCCAGCGCGAAAGCCCGACTCGAAGCGCTGAAATAATCCCCGGGAAGTTATCGCAGCAACTATGCGCGCTTTTGCGCATACACAGTTAAAATACCGGCACTTCAACACAAAGGTGCCGGTTCATGGAAGAAATCAACCTTAGCAGCATTCAAAGCATCGTGCTTTGGGCCACTTTTGCCCTGGGCCTTGCCTTCGGTGCCATTTCCCATCGCACCCACTTTTGCACTATGGGTGCAATTGCCGACGTTGTAAACTTTGGTGACTGGAATCGCATGCGGATGTGGCTTCTGGCGATCGCCGTTGCAACACTCGGCCTTCAGGGATTAAGCATCACGGGTCACGCTAATCTCAACGACACGATTTTTTTGAACAGCCAATGGTCTTGGCTGTCAGGTATTGTCGGTGGCCTGCTGTTTGGCGCGGGCATGGTATTGGCGTCGGGTTGCGGCAGTAAAACATTGATACGCCTGGGTGCCGGAAACTTAAAAGCCTTGATGGTTTTCGTGATGATGGGAATCACTGCGTACATGACCCTCAAAGGCGTCTTCGGCGTGTTTCGCGCCAACTACCTTGATCCGGTTCGCTTTGAGTTTAGCAGCAGCCCCTATTTGCCCGAGCTATTGGCCAATCTGTTCAGCCAAGAGCCAGCTGGTTTGATACCCATTCTGGCTATCGCTCTGCCTGTGATCCTGCTGATCATGGCATTGGGTAGCAAATCAGCCTGGAACAAAGAAGTAATTGTTGGCGGTGCTGGCGTGGGTCTCACTATCGTGGCTGCCTGGTGGGTCGTATTTCAGGTGGCTTACATTCCAGAACACCCAGACACGCTGGAAGCAGCCTATTTGGGCACATATGCCAACCGGGCTGAAGGCTTCAGCTTCGTGGCACCTTATGCCTACACACTTGAATGGTTGATGTTTTTTTCGGACGTTACACGGGTGCTCACAGTGGGCGTTGTGGCCTGCTTTGGCGTCATTCTGGGAGCCACTGCCAACGCCTTGATGGAGAAATCATTTCGCTGGGAAACATTTCAGGGTGTCGAAGACACTGCCAACCACACTGTGGGTGCCGTGATGATGGGTGTGGGCGGTGTACTCGCCTTGGGCTGCACCGTGGGCCAAGGACTAAGCGGCGTAAGCACCCTGTCATTGGCCTCATTCGTGGCCTTGGGCAGCATTGTAGTTGGCGCCCTGGGAGCCTTGAAATATCAAATGTGGCGCGTGGAGCGCATGGTTTAACTTTCATGACAAAGAAGTGAAGAAGCTCTTCTTTTTTTAAGAAAGCTCAGTTATACTCTCGGTCTTCGGCGAATTAGCTCAGCCGGTTAGAGCGACGGAATCATAATCCGCAGGTCCGGGGTTCGAATCCCTGATTCGCCACCAAACAAAAAACCCCTCAGTGAAAGCTGAGGGGTTTTTCTTTTATGCTCAACTGTTGACTTTGCTCACAAATCCTTCTCAAACAGCATCCAAACATCGCTTCCTTATACGTTGCATTACTAACTTTAATTAGTATAACAACGATTGTTCAAAACCATAATCACGGTTATTATTTTTAGAAAGATGCATCTAAAAATGCACTTCAACAGTAACAACTGTTAACAAAGGCAAGAGAGAACAGTCGCAGTACCTAAACAGCTGCAACCGTCCTTTCTTCTACAAAAACAGCTTGCTAGGAGGAGATGACACGTGTTCAAGCTGAATAAACTATCTGCAGTAATCGCCATTGGATTGGGAACTGCATTACCCGTACAAGCCGGTCTGCTCGACGATCTGATCGGTGCCAAATTCAACCCGGTCAGCACCAACAAAGGCGTAGCACCTGAGGGTCAGAAAGGCTCCTTCAGCAAGCCATTTGCGGAGCCTTTTGTCTACGAACGCTCCGTAGCTGACGATAACAATCCGGATTTACAAGGCATTCGAACAGACAACAAATGCGAAGGCATTGGCGCGAACGGCAAGCTACGCTGCAAACCTGCAGCGGGTACCATCTCCATGCTACCCAATGGCGACTTCCTGTATTTCAACGCGCTTGAAGGCACAGAGGATTTTGAGTTCAGCATTTTGGTGGACTTCGGTCAAAAAGCGATTAACGACCAAACCCGCATGATGCGAATCCCGGAAGGGGCAAATGCGGCCAGCTTGTGGACACGCCCGACAGACGTGGATTCCGGTGCCAATCCGGATGGCTATGAAATCACCGAATTGATCCCGGGTCTCACCAACAAAGAAACCAATAGCGCTGACGGAGCGCTGTTCTGTGCCGACGTGGCCATGCTGGCTGATGGCCGCATTATGGCTGTCGGCGGAACGGCCTATTACAGCGAACCCGGCAGCAACTTGATTGGTTATGGTTTGACCGAACTGGAAGGCCTGAAAAACAGCCGCGCCTACAACGCCAACACCAACACCTGGAGCCAACTGGCAGACATGAACTTCGGCCGCTGGTACCCAGCGCTGATCACCCTGCCCGACAGCAAAATGTTTGTTGCCAGTGGCGTAACGAAGCTGTTGAAGCCCATCTACCCACAGGCCCCAGAACAAAGCGGTCGCAATGTCCCACAAACCGAAACTTATGATCCGGTGACCAACAAGTGGACGGTCAATGCGCAAACAGCGCAGCGCTCCTTGCCACTTTATCCTCGCCTGCACCTGCTGCCCAACGGCCATGTGTATTACAACGCTGGTGGCCAGGCCTTCAACCCGTTTGGTCAGTCTTACGACCAGCCATTGTGGAATATTGCAGCCACTTACAACCCAGCCAACCAAACATGGTCTGATCTGGCCTACGCTGGCTTCCCGCTGAAGTTCAGCGATGCTGGTCTGGAGTCACTCACCCAAATCCTGAATCCATTGACTGCCCCCAACGCAGCCATGAGCGCACTCACCAAAACCTTGATGAGCGCGCCCATGAAGAGCCCTCAAGCGCTACAAAAACTCTTGAGCACAGTGTCCACTGGCAACCCTGAGCAAACCTTGCAGAAAGTGGTTGGTGCTGGCATGCGCGGTTCAACATTCTCAATCATGATGCCGTTGCGCCCCAACGCTCAAGGCCAGTACAAAGAGGCCAGCTTCCTGACTGCTGGCGGTGTACTCCCACTGGTCGGCTTGACCTCGCCAGGTGGATATGTAGCGGTAGCCTCCTCACGTATTGACACCGTGAAAACAGAAGGTGACAACATTGTTGATTACCAAAGTGAAGTTACTGGTTCTCTGAACGAGACTCGCTGGTATGGTTCCGGTGTGTTGATGCCCGATGATTCTGTGATGGTGTTCAGTGGTGGTGACCGCGATGGCGTTGCTGCACCCGGCGTGGAGTTCCCACGTAAAACCGCAGAACGCTTTGATCCGGTTACCAAGAAGTGGACTCAAATGGCTGTGGCCAACAACCCCCGCACTTATCACAACACTGCATTGCTGATGCAAGACGGTCGCGTGCTGATCGGTGGCCACGCGCCCATTTCCACCCTGTACCTGAAGAACATCAATTTGGCTGCATTTGGTTTTTCACCCAACGATGGTCGTGATCCCTCATTCGAGATTTACTCACCACCTTATGTGAACAATCCAAACCGCCCCAACTTGATCGGTTTTGCAGGTGGCAACGCCACACCAGCTGGCGACGGTAAAACAATGATGCGTGAATTCCGCAAAGGTCAACAAGTCACACTGCAAATGGCACCCGGTACGGACATGAGCAAGATCGACTCAGTCACCTTGGTACGCCACACAGTGACAACTCACTTGACCGATGCAGATCAGCGCACTGTTGTTATTCCTAAAACCCAGCTGTCTGTAACAGGTCAAAGTGTGCGCTTTACCATTCCAGATCAGGCCGCTGTGGTTCCACAAGGTGCTTACATGACCTTTGTGCGCACCAAGCAGGCGGATGGTTCACTGTTGCCGTCCAAAGCTGTCAGCTTCATGTTGAAGCATGGCAATGGACAAGGAGTGATGACTGCCAATGCCCGTCGTTAAATCGAATTGGGTGAAGAAAACGCTGGGCGCATGCCTGGCGTTTTCTTTTTCTACCCTGCTAATTTCAAGCCCCTTTGTCAGCACCACAGTTTTAGCACACGCCGAACACGGTTCGGAGGGTGGAATTCCCACTGTAAGTGCGAAAGCCAAATTGCCCAAAGGCCTTTCATTGCAAGTGGTTAAAACAAATGCCTATCAATTTGCATTGGCCACCGATGGTCAACAGCGTGTTGAAATACTGGGCGAGGACAAACGCGCTTTTTTGCGATTTGACCGTGACAAACTGTATGCCGATTTAAACGCAACTGGTTGGCACCGTTCCCGACAACCCGGTGGTGGTCCAATCCCCGAACGCCTTAAAGACAACCCAAAGTTAAAACCGAATTGGGTTCTGCTTGACAAGCAGCCTGGCTATGGTTGGTACGATCCCCGCTTGATCAAAGAAGACCTTGCCCACTTTAATCTGGCCATGGTCGCCAACGGCAAACCCATCAGCGTTCGAATTGAACGCATTGAGGCCGAGCCTATGACAGGTTACTGGCGCCCGTTGTTGGTCAATGAACCCGAATTCACTGGCCTGAATGCCATGGTGCCTGGGCTGAGTGGCAACAATTTCATGCTCAGCCGCATGGGCACAGCGAAAAGTGAATTTCAGGTGCTGGATGATCAGGGTGCACCATTCCTCGAGCTTCGAGAAGACGGAGTCTGGCTAAACAGCATGCATGCCTGGGCCAGTTCAGTGGAACTGTTTCATAGTCCTGGCACTGAACAAGCGCCCTGGGTGAAAGTGTCAGAAACCGGAACTGTGACTTACGCAGACCCGCGACTGAACAAAAAACCTGTGAAAACATCAGAAACCGGCAGTTGGGTAATTCCGGTGAAGCAGAAGGAAGGCGAGCAACAAAATTTGCTGAAAGGCGAACTGAAGTGGCAAACCATTGTTGAACAAGTCAACTAGTTTTTTGCCGCCTGGGGCTCCAGGCGGCATTCTTCCTCAAATCCATACTTGCGTGCAAACGGGCAATCAAGCACAGGCAATGTCGATGGAATTTGGTAGTACTTTTCCACAGCTTCGCGCAATACCACATCCCTGAACCGTTGGTAATTGAAGTTGCTACCATCCACAATCGTGAAAGGCACACCCTCGATCGTTTGCGTTGTTACTGAAACGTTGCTCAGGTAATCCTGGTAAAGCGCTGGGTCAATTGGCTTGGCTTTGGCCACAATCCGAATGGGTTTGCCATCCATTTCCCGCCAGTCCACAAAGGTGTCATCATTGCGCGCGTGGTATTTGCCAGGGCCAAAAACAGGCACCACTTTGCCGTAGTGATAAGTCATCAGGGCCGCAGGCGAATAGGCAATGGTGGTCAATACACCATTGGCTGGCATACCATTGCCAAGTTCAGCAAGAATGGCTGGCATATTCCGGTGAAACAACACGTCTTCCTGAAAGTCTTTTTTCGGCCAAACCGACACATCGGCGTGCATCAACAAGCCAAACAACACCAGGTGAGGAATCGACAACACAGCATTAAAGCCAATGTAACGCCTCATCCAAACACCTTGTGTACACAGTGCCAAAAGCACAAAAGCAATGGGCAGAAAACCCAACACCCAATGCAAGCCCACTGTTTTTTCAAGGGAGATGAGCAGAAATAGAGCCAGTGGCACCAGCAAGGCAAAGGCCAGCGCACTTTGGCGCAACCAAACCCGGCTACCCTTGAGCAAACTCCAAAGTGCCCAAGGTGTTATCAGATAAATCATCATGCCCAGGTAGGTCAACACCGTACCCCACCCCAACTGTGCATCCTCGTGCCGATTCACCAGATTAAACATGATGTTATTCCAGCAATTGTGCAGGTTGTAGCCAATGTTCACACTGGCAAATGGCAACACGCCCGCCAACAACAAGAACAGGTATTTGAAACGCTGCGGCTGAAACAACAAATGAAATCCAAAGGCAAAACCCAATAGAACAGCGAAGTATTTGGACAAAAAGGCAAGGCCCAGAAAGCACCCGGCGAGAAACATTGCCGAACCCGATTCAGCACGAATCGCCTTCACATAGGTGAATATGGCCAGGCCCATGAAAAAGATCAAAGGCGTATCGGTGGTTACAAATACGGCAAACCAGGACACTGGCATGGACAAATAAACGGCGCCAGCCAACCAGGCTCGGGGCTCCTGCTCGCGCGGCAACAGCTCACGGGCCAGCAGCACCACACCCCAGGCGATCACAGTGGTTAACAACAAGGTCAGGCTACGAATCACAACAGGTTCATTGCCCACATGGCTTAGCGCCCACAACCACCAACCCACCATGGGCGGGTGATCGTAGTAGCCCCAATTCAGGTCGGTCGACCACAAATGGAAAAAAGCCTCGTCGCCAGTCATGGGGAAAAACCACGCCAGCCAAAGTTTGATTACGGCGGTCAGCAATACCGTCCAGCCAAACACGCTTTTGGCAGTTTTTAGCGTCAACTCGGGCCCTTGGGGCCGGGACAAAGAGAAATGACTCGACATGGGTGTTGGATATCTCAGGAAGCCAGGTACACAAGCACACCCACTGAGGCCAAAAAGCCCCAACTGATGCGATCGTGAATGGCGAAATGCACCGGATCATCGATCATTTCCTTGCGAGAAGTCATGATCCAGATTCTCATCAACCAGTACAAAAACAGGGGACAAATGCCCCACAAAAATTCGGGTGTTGCGTACAGCATCGAACCATTCTGACTGTCTACATACAAGGCCAATACCAGTACGGCCACAAAACCGCTTGAGATACCCATAGACACCAGGTAACTCAAATCGCTCATTCGGTAACCACGTCCCTGCGGCTGAGTGCCCTCAAGCTGCAAGAACTCCAGTTCGGCACAACGCTTGACCAAAGCCAAACTTAAAAACACAAAGAGTGAAATGGCCAATAGCCAGCTGGAAAGCTCAATGCCAGTGCCCACGCCGCCTGCAATCACGCGAACCGTGTAAAGCATGGCCAACAGCAACACATCAACGAAGGCCGTACGCTTGAATACAAAGGTGTACAGCAGTGTAACCACGGTGTACACCAACAGCACCAGCGTAAATTGCCAACCCACTGCCAGCCAGGCCACCGCAAAGCCGGCTATGCCCAAACACTTCATGAACAAGAAAGCCTTGCCAATGCTGAGCGCACCGCTGGCCATGGGGCGATGGCGCTTGCGCGGATGTTGGCGATCCGCATTCAGGTCCATCAGGTCGTTCCAGATGTAAGTAGAGGACGCCAAAAAGCCAAACGCCAGGAAACCCCACATCATCTTGCCCCAAAGGGTGAAATCGGTTTCATGCGCGGCAATCAAAGGTAGAAACAGCAAACCGTTTTTGGCCCACTGCTGCAGGCGCATGGCTTTAAGCCACACCTTGATTCCGGTGCTGCGCGTATCAAGCCGGTTCAGCTCAATACCAGCCGCCATCGCCTTGCGTCGGGTACCTGAGGAAGTATTCACGCCAAATGCCAGTGCAGCCTTTTTCCAGATTGGAATATCGACCAGGGCATCACCAAAATACACAAAGGGTTGCCCATGGCTGTCTGCCTCAATGGCTGCCAGTTTTTGCTGGCCCTTCAAATTACTGTGCTCGCTGGCGATTACACGGGCAAAAAGGCCCAGGCGTGCGGCTATCTTGAGCACATCACGACGCATCGAAGCACTGGCCAACACCAATTCATGGCCAGCCGCTTTCAATTGATTCAGTCGCTCAAGCACCATGGGATCAATCGGCAGATGATCCAGCACAGGATCGATTCGTTTGGCCACCTCAGTTTTAAATACCCAGGCGCCCCGAATGGCCCACAACAACATGGGAAAGACGTAGAAAATGTTTTGCTTTAGCAGCAACAGGCAACTTTCGAGCAGCACATCCGATGGGCTCAACGTGCCGTCCAAATCAACGTAAACAATCGGCTTGGTCATTTTGGTTTGGACAAACCACTGAGCAGTGACTGCGTGGGCTCTTCTTCCCAATGCGCCGCACCAAGAAACACCATCACAATTTGCTTCACAAAATTGTCGAGCATTTCTTTTTCAATTTGCGGTTGATCTGGCCTGACGTCCAGAAAATCAGTGGCCGAATTCATCATCAACGTAACCACCAGACTGCAAATCAAAGTCAGGGTGTGTGTGGACAAGCCGGGGAAAATATTCAACAGGCGCAGGTCGCTGGCCATTTCATTGGTGAAGTGTGCAATTTCATTGCGAATGGCATTGCGCAGGGACTGCGAACCGCCAGACCTTTCCGAGCTGATAAAACGCCACTCCAGGTGGTGTTGCTTCAGGTAAGTCACAAAAACACTCACCGAGTGCCGAATCATGTCCTCACCTGGCAGGCTGGCCTGGCGAGCCTCTCGCAACAACCTACGCAAGGTAATGCCGCCATCCTCGACCAAGGCCAGGCCCAGTTCATCGGTAGTTTTAAAGTGGCGGTAAAACGCAGTCGGCACCACACCGGCTTCTCGGGTAATTTCCCGAATGCCCAACGCAGTAAAGCTGCTGCCGTTTCCAACAAGGGTAAGCGCTGCCTGCATCAAATTTTGGCGTGTCTGTTCTTTGCGCCGCACCCTGGCTTGGGTTTCGTCCACCGGCTTGGTTGCGGCGCTTAATCTTGTTCTCATGGTTCTTGCTCGAGCCTAGACTGGATTAGTCAACTTCCTGACCTACCCCGATATTGTAATGAAAAGCAGCTTGTTCACAGCTTAACAGCCTGCAAGCCCGTGAAATAGGACCTGAACACGATGAAAAGAACTAACAGAACCAAGCCACTTCAGGAATTATTACTGTAATTACGGGTTTTGCGTATTGACTGCACGAACCCAAGACGGTTAACTCCCCCTAAAGAGGGTTGGAAAAAAGTGTTAATCCAATAAAGATGTTCATATGCTCACATGTGGTGACACCTTTTCAACTAGCTTTTCCTCGGGAGGAGACATTCATGCCATCAAACCAAATTCTGGTTATTGAGGATCACCCACTTTTCGCAACAGGCATCAAAGACCTGGTTGAATTCGTGGCGACCAACGCAGACATACTCTGCGCAGCCAGCATTGCACACGCCAAAGAGTTATTCAGTAAAAACTCACCTGCGCTGGTCATCACCGATCTGCGTTTGCCAGATTGCCAGGGTCAAGATGTGATCGACACGCTGGCCCTGATGAGTGCCAACCTGCCCACCTTGATCATGAGTGGCGATGACACACTTCTTCATTCTATCGTACCCAACCAGCATGCCCCCTCCTGGACCCTGTCAAAATCCGAAGGGTTTGAGCAAACTTCAGCAGTATTGCTGGAAGCGCTCACCCGCGCCGGTGTTCAGGTTCAGTGGCGCCCCAACGCCCTGTCAAACCGCCAAACCAACGGCGAGCACATCACCGGGCGACTGGGTCAAAACAACGGCATTCAGTTAACCCACAAACAACAACAAGTCATGCACTTCCTGGCTTCGGGCCTTTCCAACAAGGAAATTGCCCGCAAACTCGACTTGTCACCCGAAACCATAAAAACACATTTGCGCGAAATTTTCACACGTATGAATGTGAAAAACAGAACCCAGGCCGTCAGTCTTTATCGCAAAATTCCGCGACTCAATGCCTCAGCCTTGGTATAGAAACCAAAAAGCCGGCAACAAGCCGGCTATTGATATAACTATAAAATGACAGACAGTTCACTATCAGGGCTCGCCGTATTGCTGGGTATTGCCTTATACCCGTTCTTTGCAAACCACCTTCCCAATCAGCGGCAAAATGCCGCCGCTGTCATTGGCGTGGTACTGCTTGGGTTCGTGATACTGGGGCACGACACACACCAAGCACTTCAACACGGCACTCCAGTTCATGCTGCTCTGCAGGCGGCATCATTTCTGTTTTTTGGAAGCGCTTTTCTGGGGCGAAGAAGAGGTGTTGTGGCCGCTGAACGTTCCGCGTTGGTCCCGTTTTCGATTGGTTGCATTACAGCAATCGCCGACATGTTTACAACGTCTGGTTTGGTGTATCCCGCGTTTATTGGCGTTCAGGCCGTTTGCCTGTTGGCAATCACCAAAACCTACAGCAACTTGCCCAAGGTCACCCTGATCAAAGCTGTGTATTTCAGTCTTTTGTACTGCATCATTAACGGCCTGTTTCATGCCTCCACATCGACTGAACTCGCATTGCTGATCGATTTCAGCATTGTGAAGATTCTGTTCTATGTCTTGCTCGGTACCTGCGTTTTTCACATGGTATTTCAGGACTTTTCACGAACCCGCACGAAAAAAGGCTTGGACAGGCAAACAAAAATTGACCAAGACATCATGAAGTTCGCTTTTCGGGGGCGTAGGGTATTAAAAGACTTTCGACATGATCTACGTCAGCCCCTGAGTACTTTAGGTATTTTGGCCAGTGTGGGCAAAGCCATTTCAAAAGACCCGGAAGTCACAGCCAGATACCAACACATTCAAACGGCTCAAAAAGCATTAAAAAACATGCTGGAAGACTTCTTTGATCAATTAGGCAATGCAATCAAATACCCGCAGGACGACAACGCTGTCCCAATGACTCCGATTGCAATTCACGACATACTTGGCCCATTGATTGAAGAATACAGAATGCTGGCCGACGTGAAGGAACTTCAGATTCGTTATGTGCCCAGCGAAATTAATGTAATGAGCAACAAGGAGGCCTTGGCCAAGATCATTCGCAACGGACTGGACAATGCCATCAAGTACACCAACAAAGGGGGCGTAGTGGTGGGTCTACGCAGGCGAAAAGGGCGGGTGTGTATCCAAATCGTAGATACTGGCTCGGGTGTTGAGAACAATAAAGTTGCTGCGCACAACAAAGGTTGGGGTCACGGTTCCAACATAGTCCGGGATTTGAGCGAACAAATACTCGCCAAAACCGAATGCCGAAATCGATACTACAACGGCAAATTGGCAGGCTCTGTCTTCGAAGTCATATTGCCGGAAGAAGCCGAAATCAGTCACCGCAACAAGCGACCCGCGTATAACCCTCAAACTGCATTTGAAGCGCAAGTGATGGCCATGAACCACGACCATCTGCTGGAAATTCAACGTCGACTTCCAATTCAGGGATTTGACAAAGTCGAATTCAGCCTGAATGGCGCATATCGCGCCTACCTCACCGCTTTACGCAAAGGCATGTCACCTGTTTACATTCTCTATGCTGGCGACCCAGCCCAAAAAACGCATGCAATTGAGCAATTGAAACTGTTGGGTTCTCTGCTTGATTTTGAACCCTGCTGCATTTTGATCTACAACGCAAGCTTGGAAAACAACCCGCAAGTCGAATTTGGTCGTGAAATGATTCGAATTCCCTTGATTCATGGCCAAGCCGAGATCGGCCTCGGTGTGATTTCTGAATTATTTCCGGCCAGGGAAAAGGCCTCGACCGTATTCAATGTGCCGACCGAAGGTTCTCAAAACGAAGGTAAAATCTTGGGCAACAAATCGTTGCTGACCCACTAAACCGAGAAAACGAGTGGGGCTACCGAGCGCAGTGCAAGGCCCCCAGAATGGTAGGCCGACTTGCACCAGTCACCGATGGGCAATTACCTGGCGTGGCCTGTACATACTGCGCACCAAGCCAGGCAAAGGCAGCGGCCTCAACTGCCTGCGCGGGCAAACCCAGGTTTTCCATTGGCAAGAAATCAGCTGGTGCGCATTCGAAGCGCAACTGGTGAATGAAGGTGCTGTTTTTTGCACCGCCGCCGCAAACGTACACCTGCTCAACCAACACAGGCAAACACGACTTCACTGCCCTTACTGCCAAAGCCAGCAAGGTTGCCATGATGTCTTCAGAAGAAAGATCGCTCGAGTCAGCAAGGCAAGTCTCAAACCATTGCGCGCTGAAATCATCACGGCCTGTGCTCTTGGGCCAAGGTTGGTGAAAGAAAGGATGCGTCCAAAAACGCTCCAGCAAGGCATAATCCGGGCTGCCCATGGCAGCAATTTCACCATCACTGTCCATCGGCAAGCTGAAAGCGCGCTGAGCCCAAAGGTCCATTAAACAGTTGGCTGGTCCGCAGTCCCCACCGGTCAACGCTTGCCCTTGGCCATTCAATACAGTCAGGTTTGAAAAACCACCCAGATTCACCACGGCGGTTTGGTCATAAATGCCCTTGCCGTTTAACCACGCAAGGTGAAAAGCCGGAACGAGCGGGGCTCCCTGGCCACCTAGTGCAACATCTTTGGAACGCAAGTCATTCACCACATCAATCCCGGTTCTACAGGCCAGCAAGGCCCCGTCCAGCATTTGATAGGTGTACCCAAGATCGGGCCTGTGCCGGAGGGTTTGACCATGTGCACCCAACACGCGCACGTCACCAGGCTCTAGTCCCAGAAAGGACAACAGTTCATTGACTGTGCCGGCATACAGCTCGGTGAGATCTTTACGGGCTTGCAAGAAAATCGCGATTGGATCGGAACTGGAAGGAAAACGAGGAGGGATTTCTTGCAGCAGCAGGAGTGTTTCCCTCAAAGCCAGCGGAAACTCGGCGCTAAGCACGCCAAGGAACCGCATGTCCTGAGTTTTGGAATCAATTTGAACCGCAGCTACATCGACACCATCCGTGCTGGTGCCAGACATGGCGCCCAAGGCGATCATGGCTTACTGGGCACGTGCCAAACGTTGGGCAGTGGCCAGCTCCATGCGGCGGTCAAGCGCCAGCTGCACCCGCTTGAATTCACTGAATGCATTTCGATCCAGTGGTTCAGCCTGAGCCACAGTGATGCTCAGGGGGTTTTTGGGAACCCGGTTGACCCGGAATTCATAATGCAGGTGTGGTCCGGTTGCCCAGCCAGTAGCACCCACATACCCGATCACATCGCCCTGCTCTACTTTTTGGCCAACCTTAACGCCTTTGCCAAAACGTGAAAGGTGAGCGTAAGCCGTGCTATAACCGCTGTGATGCTGGATTTCTACAAAATTGCCATACCCGTTTTGCCAGCCCGAAAACTTCACGGTGCCACTGGCTGTAGCCATGATTGGAGTACCGGTGGGCGCCGCGTAATCGACTCCGTTGTGAGCTTTCCAGCGTTGCTGAATGGGGTGGAAACGACGCGGAGTAAAACCGGAGGAAATGCGGGAGAATGCGAGCGGCGAACGCAGGAAAGACTTTTTCAGACTGCGACCTTCCTCGTTGTAATAACCAGCATTGCGATTACCACTGGGTGCGAACCAATACGCTTTGTAAGGCTTGTTGTTATTCACAAACTCTACTGCCAACACCCGACCAGAGCGCGCAGAACGCCCCTCAAGTGTCAGGTCTTCATAAACCACCTTGAACTCGTCACCTTTTTGCAGTTCACGGTGAAAATCAATGTCTGAACCAAAAATTTCAGTCAGTTGAATGGCCACTGAATCAGGCATTCCGGCCTTGTCAGCAGCAGCAAACAGAGACGACTCAATCCGCCCTGAGCGAAACACAATCTGCTTTTCAAAGTTGACAGATTCCAGCTTCGCGACAAATTGACCATTGCGTTTTTGAATCAGGATCGACTCTTGACTGTCCTCATCAATGCCGCTTTTGTAGCGCAGCCATTGGAGGTCACCATCTGCAGTTTGCTGAACAGTGAGCACGCGACCAGCACGCAAATTTACCAAATTACGTGCTGTTTTGTCTTGCCCGAGGAAAGTGGCCAAGCCCGCGGTATTCACGCCCATGCGCTCGAGTAAACCCACCAGGGTATCGCCACGGCGAATTCTTTCTTCGGCAACCAATGGATCGAAGGTGTAGACACCCTGATCAGCCAGATTTAGTTCAACAGCCTCTACAACCACATCGGGGTTGCCAAGAGCTGAATCAACCGGGGAATTTTGAACAGAGCCCGCGATTGCAACCACTGCACCAAGAACAGGGAATGAAAAAAACCCTACAATGACCCACTTTCTGTGATTGTGAGATTGGGGAAGCGCGGAGTCGGCATATTGCCACCCCGACTGAATAAAGCGCTTGGTAAGAGAAAAGCCCTGTCCCCACGCGGCGATTGCTCGCTCTAATAAATTCTGAAGCATCATGTTTTAGTTTTAGAGGTGTGAAATTTCACGTGCCGATCGCCCACAATCAGCTTTATTTTCAAAAATACAACACTGAAGTTTGCCAGAGTGTAACAAAGGATTGCCAAATGAACCAGTCACCTGATAGAAGGCCCCCCAAAATTACGGAAATTACTGAGAATTTATCTGATTCCGTCCTGCACGCCCTTGAAGTGACCAAGCGTGGCTGTGAAGAACTGTTGATTGAATCGGAATGGATTCAAAAATTAGTCCACAGCGAGAAAACAGGCAAACCCCTGCGCATCAAATTGGGTTTGGACCCCACGGCACCCGACATTCATTTGGGTCACACAGTGGTGCTCAACAAGCTTCGTCAGTTGCAAGATCTGGGCCATCAAGTCATCTTTTTGATTGGCGATTTCACGTCCATGATCGGCGATCCTTCGGGTCGCAACAGCACCCGCCCACCGTTAACCAAGGAACAGGTTCAGGAAAACGCAAAAACCTATCATGAGCAGGCTGTTAAAATCCTGGATCCGCAACGTACTGCAATCGAGTTCAACAGCAAATGGCTGATGCCCCTGGGTGCAGACGGCATGATCCGCCTGGCCAGCAGCTATACATTGGCCCGCATGCTCGAGCGCGACGATTTCACCAAACGATATCAATCTGGCACGCCGATCGCCGTACATGAGTTTTTGTACCCACTTTTGCAAGGTTACGACTCAGTTGCGCTGGAAAGCGATTTGGAGCTGGGTGGCACCGACCAGAAATTCAACTTGCTGATGGGTCGCGAGCTGCAAAAACAAAACGGCCAAAGTGTGCAGTGCATCTTGACCATGCCGCTGTTGGTAGGCACCGATGGCGTGGACAAAATGTCGAAGTCCAAGAACAACTACATCGGCGTAACCGAGACACCTTCCAATATGTTTGGCAAGGTGATGTCAATTTCAGATGAACTGATGTGGAACTGGTATACCCTGCTCAGCTTCAAATCACTGGCTGATATTGAAACCCTGAAACAGGCTTGCGCCAATGGCGAGAACCCGCGCAACACCAAGGTTGCACTGGCCCAAGAGTTGGTTGCGCGCTTCCACAGCACTCAGGCCGCCGTCGACGCACTGACCGAATTCGAAGCACGTTTCAAGCAGGGCGTACTGCCCGAGGACATGCCTGAAGTGAGCCTTAACTTGCCGGAGGGCGATTCGGACGCTGGTTTGGCCTGGATTCTGAAAGCTGCAAACCTCTGCGAAAGCAGCAGCGACGCCAACCGCAACATTCAGCAAGGCGGCGTAAAAATTGATGGCGAAAAAGTATCCGATAAGGCCTCCCGCTTGGGCAAAGGCAGTTATGTGATTCAGGTGGGCAAACGCCGCTTCGCCAAGGTGCACCTGAATTGAACAGCCAAGCTCTTGATTTTGGTGCAATTGTCAGCAAAAAACCGGCAGGGTCGCGCTTCATACTGGTGCGCCATGGCGAAACCGACTGGAACAAGGAGAAGCGGTTTCAGGGTCACACCGACATTGCCCTGAATGCGCACGGACTCTTGCAGGCTCAATTGCTTCGCAAATACTTCGTCTCCCTGGAAACGCAGGGAGTGTCGCTTTACGATGAGTGCATCAGCAGCGACCTAATTCGGGCGCGCGCCACGGCAAATACCATTCACGGCGCCAGAACACCCGCCATGCAGTTGAATGCGGGTCTTCGGGAGCGTGATTACGGCCATCTGTCAGGCCTGACAGGCGATGAAATGCAAGCCAAGAGCCCAGAAGAATTCGCGGGCCTTAGAAACCGGGTGCCTGATGCCCCCTTGCAAGGCGGGGAAAGCCTGTTTCAGTTTTACAGCCGCGTGGTGGGAACGTTCGAGCACATTGGCAGCGCCCACGCGGGCAAAACAATCTTGCTGGTGGCCCATGGTGGTGTACTCGATTGTATCTACAGGCACTGCACTGGCGAGCTACTGCAAAAGCAGCGCGAGTGGCAACTGCACAATTGCGCGCTCAATGTGATCGACATTGACCCGCAGGGAAACAAACATGTTGTTTTGTGGGCCTGGCTGGGGCACCTGAACAACGACAAACCCGGCCAAAACATGGACGAAGTCGATGGTCGAATCGCTTGAAATCATTTAGAATGTTGGGCTTGTCTTGAACCCAATCCTTTCCGGAAATCGTTATGTTTGAACGCCAAAAGGGCATCGCCCAAACCGACCCAGAATTGTGGACTGCCATGCAGCAGGAAACCACTCGCCAGGAAGACCACATTGAGTTGATCGCGTCTGAAAACTACGCCAGCCCAGCCGTGATGGAAGCCCAGGGTTCACAGCTGACCAACAAATACGCCGAAGGCTACCCCGGCAAGCGCTACTACGGCGGTTGCGAACATGTCGACGTGGTTGAAGACCTGGCCATTGAACGCCTGAAAAAGCTGTTCGGCGCCGAAGCCGCCAACGTGCAACCCAATTCTGGCTCGCAGGCCAATCAGGCCGTGTTTTTTGCCTTGCTCCAACCTGGCGATACCATCATGGGCTTGTCGCTGGCTGAAGGCGGTCACCTCACCCACGGCATGCCGTTGAACATGTCGGGCAAGTGGTTCAACGTTGTTTCGTATGGCCTGAACAAAGAAGAAGCCATTGATTACGATCAGGTTGAAGCTTTGGCCCGTGAACACAAACCAAAAATCATCATCGCCGGTGCATCCGCCTATGCCCTGCGCATCGACTTCGAGCGCTTTGCGAAAATTGCCAAGGAAGTAGGTGCCTACTTCATGGTGGACATGGCTCACTACGCCGGCCTGATTGCCGCAGGTGTATATCCCAACCCTGTTCCGCATGCGGATGTGTGCACATCGACCACACACAAATCGCTGCGCGGCCCGCGCGGTGGCATCATTTTGATGAAAGAAGAACTGGCCAAGAAGATCAACAGCGCAATTTTCCCTGGCATTCAGGGTGGCCCCTTGATGCACGTGATTGCAGGCAAAGCTGTGGCTTTCCACGAAGCCCTGCAACCCGCATTCAAGGAATACCAGCAGCAAGTGGTGTTGAACGCCAAAGCCTTGGCTGAAACCTTGGTTGAGCGTGGCCTTCGTATTGTGTCTGGCCGCACTGAAAGCCATGTGATGCTGGTTGACCTGCGTGCCAAGGGCATCACCGGCAAAGCGGCTGAAGCCGCTTTGGGCAACGCACACATTACCGTGAACAAGAACGCTATTCCGAACGACCCGGAAAAGCCGTTTGTGACCAGCGGCATTCGCTTGGGTAGCCCAGCCATGACCACTCGTGGCTTCAAGGAAGAGCAAGCCCGCGCGGTGGGCCACCTGATCGCCGACGTGCTTGAAAACCCGGAAGACGAGGCCACCTTGGCCACAGTCCGCGCCAAGGTCAAGGAATTGACCAGCCAATTCCCTGTTTACAAGTAAGCAAGGGGCTGCGGCGTTATGAAATGCCCCTTTTGTGGCAACGCCGACACCCAGGTAGTCGACTCGCGTACGTCTGAAGAAGGCGACGCGATTCGCCGCCGCCGCCAATGCAGCGGCTGTGGCAAACGCTTCACTACCTACGAACGGGCAGAACTTTTTCTGCCCGCTATCGTGAAGAAAGACGGCTCGCGCGTTGAGTTTTCTCGAGACAAACTCCGTGGAAGTTTGATGCTCGCTTTGCGCAAACGTCCTGTTCGCGCAGAAGCCATCGATGAAGCCATCTCTAGTATTGAAGAAAAGTTACTGGTGAGCGCCGCCCGGGAAGTGGACACGAAGTTTTTGGGAGAGTTGGTCATGCAACAGCTCAAGCAACTCGACACAGTGGCCTACATTCGCTTCGCATCGGTCTATAAAAGCTTTGAAGACCTGCAAAGCTTCTCCGAAGAAATTGCACACCTGACCGCACCTGCAGAAAGCGGGAGCATCGCGACCAAACCCAAAGCCCGAACACCTGCCAAAAAAGGTGCCTAATGGTAAATGCGAAGTAACTGAGGCCATGGCCACCTTTTCACCCACTGACGAACACTGGATGCAGCAAGCGCTGAAGCTGGCCTGGAAAGGCCAATACAGCACCACGCCCAACCCGCGCGTAGGCTGTGTGTTTGTGCGCGACGGCGTTGTGATTGCGGAAGGCTTTCATGCCAAAGCAGGCGAAGGCCATGCTGAAGTGCAAGCGATTGCGCAAGCCAAGGCGCGTGGCGTTTGTTTAAAAGGCAGCACAGCCTATGTCACGCTGGAACCCTGCGCCCACCAAGGCCGCACAGGCCCCTGTGCGGAAGCGCTAGTGGCCACAGGCGTTCAACGGGTGGTGGCTGCGGTTCTTGACCCCAACCCGCTGGTGGCAGGCAAAGGCATGGCCATTTTGCAAGCAGCTCGCATCGAAACTTCACACGGTGTGCTGGTTGAACAAGCGCGCTGGATTAACCGTGGGTTTTTCAGCCGTATGGAACGCAAACGCCCTTGGGTGCGCTTGAAAGTAGCCAGCAGCGCAGATGGCATTAGCGCACTGAACAATGGCGTAAGCCAATGGATTACCGGCGAGGAAGCACGGCTGCACGGGCACCACTTGCGCGCGCAAGCCTGCGCTGTGCTCAGCGGTATTGGCACGGTGAAAGCCGATAACCCACAACTGAACGTGCGTGGAATTGACACCGAACGCCAACCGCTGAAAGTGATCGTGGACAGCAAGCTGGAAATTTCACCGGAAGCCCGCTTGTTACAAACCGGGCGCGTGCTGATTGCGCACACTGAACCACAAACGCCAGCTTGGCTTCCTACACACCCAAACGCCGCAAATATTGAGGCTTTGAACGTGGCCCCAGTGGCGGCAGGTTTGCATGCAGGCAAAGTAAAAACGGATTTGCTGCGCCTGTTACAGGAACTGGCACAGCGCGGTATCAATGAATTGCACCTTGAGGCTGGTTTTGGGCTCAATGGTTCGTTTCTGCAAGCCGGTGTGGTGGATGAAATTGTGCAGTACATTGCCCCACGTTTTTTGGGACCAGGTCAGGGCCTGTTCCGCCTGCCCGAACTAGAAATCCTGCCCGCCTATGCAAGCTGGGCTATTCATTCATTTGAGCAAATTGGACAAGACCTGCGAATTACGTGGGTTCAAAATCATCAGGAGTAGTCGCACCCATGTTCACTGGAATTATTGAATCAATCGGTCAGATCAAGACAGTAGAACCCCTTCAAGACTCAACTTATGCTGGGGTGCGTCTAGCCGTGCATGCGCCCACACTCGACTTTTCTGATGTCAAGCTTGGCGACAGTATCGCCATTCAAGGTGCTTGCATGACCGTGGTGGCCATGGAAGCGCAAACCTTTCACGTGGATGTGTCGCAAGAAAGTTTGTCGAAAACTGTGGGCCTTAACAAACCTGGCGAAGTGAACCTTGAAAAAGCCATGCGTTTGTCGGATCGCGTTGGCGGCCACTTGGTGAGCGGACATGTTGACGGGCTAGGCAGCGTGACGGAATTCGAACCGGTGGGTGAAAGCTGGCACCTGCAGATTCGGGCACCGAAAACCCTGTCGCCTTTCTTTGCCTACAAGGGTTCGGTTACCGTGAATGGAGTCAGCCTGACAGTCAACAAGGTAGATGATCATGATTCAGGCGAATGCGACATTCACATCAACCTGATTCCGCACACGGTGCAGATGACCACATTGAAGCATTTGACGGCAGGCAGCCCGGTGAATCTTGAAATTGACCAAATCGCCAGGTACTGCGAGCGAATTGTAAAAACAATGAATTTGAATCAGGGCTGAGCCTGCACACTGCCAAACAAAGCCTTGGCTTTCGATTGGGTATTGTCTGAATCAGCCCCCAGCGCAATGCCTGTGAACATCACAGGGCCTTCCGGCAGTTCTTTGCCGAAGGCTTTGCGGGCATCGGCCTGCAAATCCCTTCGTTCCGAAATCAACTCCGCGGCGCTGGCCGCATCACGCACAACAATATTTCTCACACGGTCGGTGTAGGGATTGTCAAACACCTGTCCCACTTTTTCACCTGGCGAGCCCCACACATAACAAAGGGTGGCCGCGGGCAAACGCTCGCCTGAGACAGTGCGCGCCGCAGCCAATGCAAGGCGGGTGCCCAAACCCAGTTTTCCTTCATCAATTTGAATAAAGGCACACACCTTCGCACCCGCGTCGTCGCCAGCCTTGGTTTGCAAATTCGCCTTGGTGGGTTGAGTCAATATTTGCCACTGCCAAGTCAAAGTGTTCAAAACTGTGGGTTTGGCAAAGGCATACACCAGCGAGCCGTAGGCCATGTCAGCCTCGGCCTGCAACACAGTTTGATTGCCCTGCTTCAACAACTTGAATTGGGTTTGCGCCGCAATGTCAGGGTGGTACTGCGCTTTCCATGGCCCAGGAATTCCGGCAGCAGGGTCCGCAGGCCAGGGCTTTAGCACGCCCGCGCCCTGGGCCAGAGCACCGCTTGATATGCCTGCAACACCGAATAACAAAGCTGCTTTAAAAACACCCGTCATCAACACAAAACTGCGCATACGAAACCCTTCAACACCTTTTTAATCGATACTTGAGTAACGTACAGGCCAATCAACAGGTACACAACCCGATTCAATCGCCCGCCCCAAGTCAGCAGGCTCATCAATGTCCAGTTGCGATGACAACCACACAGCCCGCAAACCTTTACTCCTCAATGCGACGCGGGTTTGCTCCGCCACACGGGCAGTGCCCCACTCTATCAATTCAGAAAAAATTTCAGGCACAACGCGGTTGCAAGCCAAGGCCACATAGCCACCATCGTGTGCAGGCACGAAAGCCAGTCCCTGTTGCCGGGCAGTATCGATCAGTTCACGCAAATGGCTTGCTGTAAATTCGACTGCATCGGGCCCAAGAAGCACCACAAGCTCACTGCCGTTCAGATGCGTTTCAACCGCAGCTCGCATTCGCACGCCCAGGTGCCCTTCTGGTTGAACGTAACATTGAATGGCCCTGCCCTTCAGCAAGGTGGCCCACTCTTCGGGAGTACCGCCATCGGTCCACAGCGCCACATTCACGCCCTGTAACTTGTCCAAGGTACTCAACAACAAATATCGGGCAAACATCGCGCATTGCTCGGCACCCAGCATGGGGATCAACCTTGTTTTCACCCGGCCGGCCTGCGGATACTTGGCAAACACGGCCACAGTGACAGGCAACTTTTGCCGGGTGTCCGCATAAAGCCTTGCCAAGGTATCTGCGGACACTCCGCGCCAATATAAAAACCGGAAGCGCCACATCAACACAATCGTTGCCCAAGCGCCGTTCACGTCCCATCGACGCCCCGACGTAAATACCGGGGAAGCAACTGCCACAAATTTTTGTGGTGCCACTCGCTTTAAGCGCTTGCACAGCTCAACGTCTTCCATCAGGGGCTGTTTTGGAAAACCTCCAACCTGATCGAACAACTTGCGACCAACAAACAAAGCCTGATCGCCTGTACCAATTTTAGTCAGCCTTGACCGATGATTCATGAACCAGGACACCACTGGCAGCCACGCACTTTTGCCATCAATACACACATTGAAGCGGCCCCAAACGCTTGGATCCAACTTGAACAACAATGCCTGCCAAGCCGCCTTGGTCAACACTGTGTCTGCATGCAAAAAGAGCAGTACATCCCCACGGGCTTTTTCAGCACCCGCGTTCATTTGTTGCGCCCGCCCCTTGTTGCCTTGGATGGCAAGCACTTGCGGGTGTTCGGCCAAAGTTTGTAGAACTGGCCAACTCTGGTCAGTAGAGCCGCCGTCTACCAGCAACAACTCGTCACCTTGCCGAAGCAATTGAAGCAGCGCTTGAATTCGAGACAAAAAGGAATCATCGCCAGGCACCGGAACCTCGTTGTACACCGGCATGACAATAGAAATGGAGGGCATGGATAGATGCCGCTCTAAAAGAACAGGGAGGCCAGCCCCAGGAAAATGAAAAAGCCCATGCTGTCGGTGGTGAATGTGAGTAGCACTGAAGACCCCATTGCGGGATCCCGACCCATTTTCTCAAGGCCCAATGGCACAATAACGCCAATTAACGAACCCACGAGCAGGTTTAACATCACCGCCAGGGTCATCAACAAACCCAGCATTACCGCATTCGGCGACCCAAAATACAGTCCCCAGGCAGCAAGGCCGGCCACACTGCCCCACACCAAACCATTCAGTCCGGCAATGGCCAGCTCTTTTTTCAACAACAGTTTGAAGTTGGCCGCAGTTACTTGGCCCAAGGCCAGGGAACGGATCATCAAGGTCATTGTCTGATTGCCGGAATTACCGGCAATGCCCGCCACAATCGGCATGAGTGTGGCCAAGGCGACCACTTTGGCAATTGTGCCCTCGAAAGTGTCGATGACACGGCTTGCAAAGAAAGCGGTACACAGGTTTAAACCCAACCACAGCCAACGGTTTTTAGCAGACTCCCACACCGAGGCGAACAAGTCTTCTTCTTCACGCAAACCCGCACTGGACAGCAAATCTGCTTCGCTTTCTTCGCGAATCACATCCACCACTTCGTTCACGGTGAGGCGACCGATCAACTTGCCAGATGGGTCGAGCACGGGGGCAGAAACCAGGTCATAACGCTCAAAGGCCTGCGCAGCCTCATAGGCATCATCCAGTGCCGACAACATCAGCACCTCGCGGCTCATTACCTCACTCACAAGGGTTTCCGGTTCATTGACCAACAAACGGTCCAAAGGCAAACTGCCCTTGAAATGATCCACACGATCCACCACAAACACTTGGTCAGTTTGATCTGGCAGCTCGTCGAACCGGCGCAGGTAACGCAACACCACTTCCAGTGTCACATCGTCGCGAATGGTCACCATGTCGAAGTCCATGCGCGCACCCACGGTGTCTTCGGGGTAACTCATGGCGGCGCGCAGTTGCTCGCGCTCCTCAAGACTCAAACTGCTGGCCAGCTTTTCCACCACATCGCGTGGCAAGTCAGGGGCCAATTCCGCAATTTCATCGGCATCCAGCGATTCCGTGGCAGCGAACAATTCTTCGCTGTCCATCGATTTAATCAGGCTTTCTCGAACCGCGTCGCTCAGCTCAAGAAGAATGTCACCGTCGCGATCGGAGCGCACCAAACCCCAAACCAGCATCCGCTCTTCTTGGGGCAGACTTTCAAGTACATAGGCCACGTCGGCCGGGTGAAGCAAATAAAGCTTGTTGCCCAGCTCAGTCAGGTGCTGGCGGTGCACCAGCTCCTCAACCAAACTTTGCCGCTCGGGATTGACCGTGGTTTGCTGGTTGTGAACAACACTCTCGATTACTTTTTGTTTGCGCAACAAGGCCTGCACTTCGGCCAACGCCCGTTGTGCATCATCGAGATCGTGAGGCAGCTCAATGGCTGGCTCTTGATCGTGGTAATCGATGTTTTGTTCGCTCAAACCAATCGCCCTGAAAGTCAATTACAAAAACTGGAAAGCCACCACAGCCACCAGCGTAGGCCCGAGTGCAGCCAAAAACAACTTGCCCGCATTGATTGAGCCGTCGTTGAAATACTTTTGCAAAATGGCAAAACCAGCCGGGTTGGGCGCATTTGCAATCACGGTTAAACCACCCCCGGTTACAGCACCAGCCACCAAAGCATATTTGAACTGATCATCCACACCTTCAACCAGTGAGCCAAGGTAAGTCAAGGCTGCGTTGTCTGTAATTGCCGTCAACGCAGTGGCTCCGTAATACAACGCTGTGGGGCTCATGCCCTTCAAAGTGTCTTGTAACCACCAGGCCTGCATGCCACCCAATACCACCAAACCAGCCAGAAAGAATGCAACCATCAACCCTTCTTTCAAAATCAGCTTGTCTTGATAGCGGCTGTAAGCAGTTGTATATCCGAGGAAGAACAAGAACAAGCCCATGAACATCGCTGCATGGTGGGCAAACACCACAACACCCACCAGAAACAACAGGTGAGTAGCAATAACCCACACGGGCATGTCTTCTTTGGGACCGTTTTCGGCAGGCTTTTTCATGGCGGTCAGTTCTTTGGCGAACAAGAAGGTGAGTACCGTCGCGTTCACAAACACAGCAATCGCGGCTTTCCAGCCGAACATGGTCAACATGTATTGCATGTCAAAGCCCCATTTGGCCGCCACCATCAACACAGGCGGTGCAGCAAAGGGCGTTAAGGTGCCACCAATTGAAATATTGACAAACAGCACACCGAGAGTGCCGTACATCAATTTGTTGCTGATACCTTGCGTGTAAAACCGGTCGCGCAGTAAAAAGGCCGCCAGTGTCATGGCTGCAGGCTCAGTGATGAACGAGCCCAACAACGGTACGATGGACAAAGTGGTAAAAAAGTAAGCCACTTGCCTGTCAATTGGAATGACAGAAGCCACCACGCGCACAATGCGACCAGCCAGCACCAGGATTGGCTTGCTGGCCGCAATCACCATAATCGCAAATACGAATAAAGGTTCGGTGTAATTGCGCGTGTCTACGTATTCAATTGCGCTGGTTTGACCAATGATGAAAAACATGAACACAACCAGCACCATGGCCCAAAAGCCAAACACGGCCTCCACTTCACCCAGCAAATGCCACAAGCCCGAATGATTTGGCTGCGAGTGCGCCAGGCGCTCAAAGTATTTGGTTGAAAAGGTGTGAATGACAGCAATCGCAAAAAGAATCGCGCCAATCAGTTCAATGGTGGTCGGGTTCATCTCACTTCCCTTTTTGTTTATTGTTTGTTTTTAGTTGGCAGAAAAAAACACCTTGTCGTGTGCATCAACCACTTTCGCCACAGGCACCCAGCCTCGCAAACTATTGATCAGCCACACTTCTTCAGCGCGTTGCAAGTCTTGCACATTCAGCGTGGTTTGCCGAATCGTATTTTCCCTTAAAAGGCGGGCACGCAACACCCCGGGCAACAAATAAGTACCGGCGCTTTCGCAAATTTGTGGTGTTAACCACTCGCCATCAATTTTCAACACCACATTGCAGCGGCAGGTTTCAGTCAACAAACCTTGCGAATTGAAAAGTAGAACATCAAAAGCACCATTCGCCTGATTCTGAAAATACTCATACTCAGGTCGGTACGTGGTTTTGTGAAGCACAAACTCGGGCTTGCCTTGCATGGCTGAATCGGCCAAACGAAGCAGCACGGGAGTCAAATCCTGTTCCAGTTCATGCAGTTCAATTCGCGTGTCCCCGCAAGCATCCAGCAAACAACGTGCACGGAAAACGCCATGAGTATGTTTGTGCGCCACTGCATCCAGGTTCAATCGAACCCGTTGCTCATCGAATAAAAAAGAAAACTGCTTGGCTGCGCCTTCCATTCTCTCCAGATGATCGTCCAGATGAATCCACTTCCCATTCTCCAGGCGCAAAGTTTCAAGCACCTGAAAGTCGCAAGTGGCCTCACGTAGAAAGGTAGTTTTTTGCCACCACTCTTTTTTCTCATCGCTTGCGGTGGAATACCAGGTGATACCGCTGCCCACACCGTACTCCAGTTCATCTGCCTGTTCTATGACAGTACGAATCGGTACGTTGAATTGAACCCCACCACCCGGGCTCAGCACACCAAGCGCCCCGCAATACAATTTTCGGGGCGCTTGTTCCCATTGCGCGATACGCAACATGGCCTGCGATTTGGGCGCACCCGTCACACTGCCACAAGGAAAAAGAGCCTCAAACAAATCCAGCAAAGTAGTACCCGGCAAAGTTCGCCCAGAAATACTGGAGGTCATTTGATCGACAGTGGGCAGATGCATGACATCGAACAGGGAGCGTACTTGAACTGACTTTGGCTGGCAGACCTTGGCCATGTCGTTTCGCAACAAGTCAACAATCATCACATTCTCGGCACGGTCTTTTTCACTGTCACTCAGTACATCCAGACCACCCAGCACAGGCCTTCGGGTCCCCTTCATGGGTGCGGTTTGCAGCTCATTGCCGTCCCACCGAAAAAACAGCTCGGGCGACAAACTGATTGCGTTGAACACGCTGCCGCGCAGAAAAAAACTTTGGGGTGCAGACTGGCTTGCGTAGAGATGCTGGAAAACAGCCCATGCATCCAGTCGCGGATTGGCTGCCTTAAGCCGTGTGGTCAGATTGATTTGATAGAACTCGCCCGCCTCAATGGCCTGCCTCACCTGCTTGTAGGTTTCTTGATAACGCTGAGCCGTTTGTTGATCCAGCCAAGGCATGAATTTGGACGCCGAGGGCAATTGCTGCAACTGCGATTTGCCCAGCACGCTCACCTGGTTCGGTTCAAAAGCATGAAACTCGAGCAATGGGAAATTGTGTGGCATGCAAACCGGCAAAGCTGCATCGAAAACCGGAGCAGCTTCATAGCTTAGGCCACCCACCACATACAAACCCTGTTTGGACCACTCGTGGGCCTGCTCAATCATGCCGCGTACTTCGTTTGCATCGAAGGTACTGAGCACCCGAACCGGTTTGCCGTGCGCGACACAAAGACCGTCATCACCCTCGGCCTGGGTCATCCTGGCATGCCAAGCAGCAGAAACCAAAGGTGAATGCATGGGGGAAAACGCCTGAACTGCCTCGAAGCGCTAATTGTAACGCGGCTTGGGGCGGAACTCAGCGGCCTGACTGACCCAGATGGAAGAACTCGTACACTGCATCTTTCTTGGCAATCGTGTCGGCGATACCCATTCGAATCAACTCGCGGGTGTAATTGGCCTCAAACAGCAAATAACTGGCCAAAGACGAACCACTGGCCTCCGTGGCTCCCAATGCGGACAACAGGGTGCGCACGGGTCGGGGCAGATCTTGCGTGTGACGTGCCGCAATTTCGTCAATCCGTTCTGAGGGTGAAATCACCAACAGCTCAATCGGTTTCAATGTGGTTTTCGTGGCCATCTCGGGAGGCAACAAGCCCAGGGTTTTGTTCACCCGGCTTAAACGCTCAATGTCGATCGACAAACTGTCCAGAAAAATGGAAGCCATGGCATGGCCCGCAATTTGAGCCAAACTGGGATATGCATTTTGAATTTCAACACGCTGGGTGTGGTCTTTGTCCGATTGACTGGAACCAATCACCATCACTCGGTTTGCACCCAAATGAATTGCTGGGCTAATTGGGGCCAGTTGGCGAATAGAACCATCGCCAAAGTGCTCCATTTGCCCTTCAATGTTCAGCTTCACCGCGGGAAAGACAAAAGGAATTGCTGCGGAGGCCAACAAGTGCTCGACTGTAATACGGTCAGGCAATGCCACTCTTTGCGTTCTGGCCCAGCTCTCGATCACTTTCTGGGTTTGAAAGAAGGTCACGCTACGGCCTGAGCTGTAGCTGGAAGCGGTCACCGCCAAAGCGTGAATTGTGCCGTTCTCAAGCGCCTCGTCCAGTCTTCGGAAATGCAACAACTGATGAAGCAGGTGTGACAGCGGAGAATTATCGAGCAAGCACTTGGGGCGCTTGCGCAGCATCCAACCTATCGACAGCGCAGACAACCAACGCGCACCGGTGCGAATAATACCCAAGGAATCAGAGCGGAATACTTGATCGGAACTGAAGTTCTCCCAAACCTTGAGCATTCGATCGGTGGACTGATAAAAATTGCGCCCCGCGCAGGCCAGGGCCGCTGCATTGATTGCACCGGCTGAAGTGCCGCACAAAATTTTGAACGGAAAATCGAATTCGCGCTTGTTTTCTTGCTCAAACCACTTGGCTAGCTGATGCAACACACCCACCTGATAGGCAGCCCGTGCGCCACCGCCTGACAACACCAGTCCGGTGATGTCATCGTGCTCTTCAGTGTGAAATGTGTCTTGGTCGCTCATGAAACCATTGTGCGACACATTTCGAATAAGTTAAAACAAAAACAGGCGTGTCTTGCACGCCCATTTGTTGTTTTAAAGCGCTACTTTAAAGCGAACTAACCCGCTCTGAATTTGCATCAAGAACAGCCAGTGCAGTCATGTTGACAATACGACGCACTGTGGCGGAAGCAGTCAAGATGTGAACCGGTTTGTCGGAGCCCAACAAAATTGGCCCCACGGCAATGCCGTTGCCAGCCGCCGACTTTAGCAGGTTGTATGAAATATTGGCTGCGTCAATATTTGGACACACGAGCAAATTGGCTTCACCAGTCAAGGTGGAACCCGAGAAAATGGTATTACGCACCTGCTCATCAATGGCGCAATCACCGTGCATTTCGCCATCAACTTCCAGCCAGGGTGCAATGTTGCGAAGAATTTGAAGCGCCTCACGCATCTTCACGGCGGAAGGCTGGTTGCTGGAACCGAAGTTGGAGTGCGACAACAATGCAGCTTTGGGCTGCACACCCAAGCGCAGCATTTCCTCGGCAGCCATCAAGGTGATTTCAGCAATTTGCTCGGCTGTGGGATCGTAATTCACATGGGTGTCTACCAAAAACACCTGGCGGTTGGTCAACATCAGGCCGTTCATGGCACCGTATGTGTTGCAGCCTGCGCGGCGACCCAGTACCTGGTCCACATAGTGCAAATGCAAGGAGTGGGTACCAAAGGTTCCGCAGATCATGCCGTCCGCATTGCCTTTGTGAATCATCATGGAGCCAATCAGAGTGTGGCGGCGACGCATTTCAATTTTCGCGTAGGCCTCTGTGACACCCTTGCGCTTGGTCAAGTCGTGGTACATACGCCAGTAGTCTTTGTATCGCTCATCGTACTCAGGGTTGATCAACTCAAAATCAACACCGGGCTTAATGCGCAGGCCAAAGCGCTCCAGGCGGCGTTCAATTACAGCAGGGCGACCAATCATGATTGGCTTGGCTATTGCTTCATCGACCACCACTTGCACCGCACGCATCACACGCTCATCTTCGCCCTCTGCAAATACAATGCGGGAGGTTTGCGGTGTTTCGGCCACACAACGTTTGGCCACCGCAAAAATTGGCTTCATGAACGTGCCAGAGTGATACACGAACTGCTGTAACTGATCCTTGTAAGCTTCCAAATCGGCGATTGGGCGCGTGGCCACACCGCTTTCCATGGCTGCTTTGGCCACAGCGGGTGCAATGTGCACAATCAAGCGGGGATCGAAAGGCTTCGGAATCAGGTATTCGGGACCAAAACTCAGGTTTTGGGTGCGATAAGCGGAGGCGACTACATCCGATTGTTCTTTGCGAGCCAGTTCGGCGACAGCTCGAACTGCCGCGATTTCCATTTCTTTGGTAATGGTGGTTGCGCCCACATCGAGCGCTCCCCTGAAAATAAAGGGGAAGCACAGCACGTTGTTCACCTGGTTCGGGTAGTCGGTGCGACCCGTACACATAATGGCATCGTCGCGGACTTCCTTCACCTGCTCGGGCAAAATTTCCGGTGTTGGGTTGGCCAAGGCCAAAATCAGGGGTTTGGCCGCCATGGCACGCACCATGTCTTGCTTCAAGACACCGCCCGCTGACAAGCCCAAAAACACATCAGCGTCTTTGATTACGTCAGCCAACACACGCGCATCCGTTTGCTGCGCAAACAAATCTTTGTCAGGGTCCATGTTGGTGGTGCGACCTTTGTAAACCACACCATCAATGTCGGTGACCCACACATTCTTGCGCGGAAGGCCCAACTCGACGAGCAACTCGAGGCAGGCCAGGGCCGCAGCACCTGCGCCAGACACCACAAACTTCACTTCATCCAGTTTTTTACCGATTACTTCAAGACCATTCAAAATGGCCGCGCCCACTACAATCGCAGTGCCGTGCTGGTCATCGTGAAATACAGGAATATTCATGCGCCCGCGCAAGGCACGCTCAACCTTGAAACAGTCTGGTGCCTTGATGTCTTCAAGGTTGATGCCGCCGAATGTGGGCTCCAGCGATGCAATGATCTCGATCAGCTTGTCGGGGTCGTTCTCGTTGATTTCAATGTCGAACACATCAATACCGGCAAACTTCTTGAACAGCACGGCCTTGCCTTCCATCACGGGTTTGGCAGCCAAGGGGCCGATGTTACCCAAACCGAGCACTGCTGTACCGTTGGTAACCACACCCACCAGGTTTGCCTTGGCGGTGTAACGCACCGCATTGAGGGGGTCTGCCTCGATTTCTTCGCAGGCTGCTGCAACACCTGGAGAATAGGCCAATGCCAGGTCACGCTGGTTGACCAGGCTTTTTGTCGCCGAAATCTGCAATTTCCCAGGCTTTGGAAATTCATGATATTCAAGGGCGGCCTGCCTGAAGCGCTGATCCATTGGTTGAGCCATATAATCTTCTCTTTGAGGTGAACAACAGAACCGAAAATTATAGGCTCAGCCAGTGAAGCTGTCCCTAGGGGTTTCCACAAATCGCGCAACTTGTTGGCGCCACTCACTAACAATGGTGAAGAATTGAAGCAGTCCAGCCTTGGCAATCTCGTTCAACCCTTCCATGTCATGGAACTGGTGAAAGCAGCAGACACCCTGAACAATCAGGGAAAACCGGTGATTCATCTTTCAATCGGCGAACCCGACTTTCCCATGCCCAAGCCAGTGGAACAGGCACTGGCCCAGGCCATTTCGGAACACAAAACCCGATACACAGCAGCGCTGGGCTTGCCAGAGTTGCGTGAAGCCATCAGCCTGTATTATCAAACGAATTTTCAGATTCAGGTGCCAGCCCACCAAATCGTCATCACCTCAGGTGCATCTGCCGCACTGATGTATGCCTGCCTGGCCCTGATCAACCCCACCGACAAGGTGCTGCTAACCGACCCTGGCTACCCCTGCAACAAAACTTTTGTGCAAATGGCGGGTGGTATTCCTGATTTTGTACAAACCCAAGAGGCACACAACTTTCAGCCCAGTTGGGCTGATTTGTACAAACAATGGACGCCACAGACAGCAGGTGTACTTTTGGCCTCGCCCAACAACCCCACCGGCACCCAACTTGGTGCTCAAGCCATGCAGGAAATTGTTCAAGGCGTAAGCACTCAGGGTGGTTTTGTGATTGTTGACGAAATTTACCAGTCGCTGTGCTACGACCGCCCCGCCCAAAGTGTGCTCCAAGTAACTGGAGCACCCAGCGAACAAATACCCGTGGTGGTCATCAACAGCTTCTCAAAATACTTTGGCATGACAGGCTTACGCCTTGGGTGGATGGTGGTACCTGACACCCTGCTACCAGCCATTGAACGGTTTGCCCAGAACCTGAGCATATGCCCCAACACACCCGCGCAATGGGCGGCGTTGGCCTGCTTTACGCCGGAAACGCTGGCCATTTGCGAAGAGAGGCGACAGGTATTCAAGGTTAGAAGAGACTTTGTGGTGACCGCACTTCCCAAAGCAGGCATCGAGTTACACTCGACACCTGACTCCGCATTTTATGTGTACGCCAAGTCGCCTTATGACAGCGAGCGCTATTGCAGGGAATTGCTGGAACAGGCTTTGGTGTGTGCTGTCCCCGGCAAGGACTTTTCCGAATTCCGGGGAAGCGAAATGATGCGGTTTTCGTATGCCAATTCGATGGACAATCTGGAAACTGCCATCGAACGGATACGACTTTTCAACAATGGCCAGTTGCCCTAACGTTTAGCCTTCCGAACCAGCCACAGACACGGCAGATACTTTTTGGTTGTTTTCTCGAGAGGCAACCAAGCTGCCTTGTTGATACGCTGAATCAATTCGGGATTTCAGGGCCAACACTTTGCCGGGATAGCCACCATCATTACCGTGAATGGCTGCGCCAACATACCAGCGAAGACCCGCATGAACAGAACCAGTGCGGCGGGTGTATTCGCGAATGATTTTCGCACCAACACGCATGTTCATTTCAGGATTCAGGGGTGACCAGTCGCCCGGCGACAAAGCCTCAAACTTGTCTTTGTGAATTTTGGGCATCACCTGCATCAAACCGCGCGCACCGACTGGGCTTGCCGCAAATGGATTGTAAGAGGACTCGATACCCACAATCGCGAGGATCAGGGTGGGCTCTACTTTCTCTTCCTTGCCAACCTTGTAGGCCAAACGAACAATAGACTCCACTGCCTCGGGCGATACGCTGTAGCGCTTTGCCAAATACGACGTAATTTGACGTTGGCCTGCTGTCAGCGGTTTGCTCGAATCAATCGAATTGAACTTCACAGGCATCAGGTTTTTGGAACCCGACGGGGTGCCCGAAGCCTTGCTTGTGTTGTTAACCACCTCAGCACCACCGGCTGCAAGGCCAGTGCTGAGCAAGTCGATTTCAGTGGCGAAAATTGCCTGCACGGGGGCAGAGAAAAACACCTGACTGCGAAGTTCAGCGTTGGACAGCAGAATTGCCACTGCACCAGCTACCAGAACTGACGTTGCCACACCGAGACCCGTGACGGCATGTTTCAAAGATTGAAGTAAATTCTGAGACTGGACCTGCTGGCCATTCACGCTCAGAACGGTTTCGTACTGCTTCATGCAACCTCCTCTGCTACGCAAACGCAGGCTTAACCCTGCATTGTTTGACTCAGCGGTGCATCTGCCTCCATTTTGTCCGTGAGGCAGAACGTTCTGCTTTAACCAACTACAACAAGTACTGCATGGTTAAAACACTCTTAAGATGAAGTTAGGCAGACTTGAGTTCCCTCAAGTTTTACCCTCCAACTGCGTTTGTGTGACTTAGGTGATACCTGTCACAAAGCTGACCGGATTCTAGGGTCAACCCGGGCAGTGGTCAATCCAAAATCTGGTAGAGTCTTTCTACTCAAAACAAGAACTTACCCCCATCGCTAGGCGTTATGCGCTTTTGGGGGGCTTGAAAAAGCCCTCTAGGTGTGGGTTGTAATTTCTTGTTAACTGTTCCTTTCGGACCACAAACAGGCAGTTTTTTTCACAATGCGATACAAGAACCTTCGAGACTTCATCGATTTACTCTACAAAGAAGGTGAACTTCAGCGAGTACCCGAATCGGTCAGTCCAATTCTGGAAATGACCCACCTTTGCGACAAAGTGCTGCGCGCCGAAGGCCCGGCTTTGTTGTTTGACGCGCCCGAAGGCTACAAACACCGTGTATTGGGCAACCTGTTTGGCACACCAAAACGTGTGGCCATGGGCATGGGTGCCAGCAACACCGAGGCGCTGCGGGACATTGGCCGCACTCTGGCCTACCTGAAAGAACCTGAACCACCCAAGGGAATGCGAGACGCACTGGACAAGTTGCCTTTGGTGAAACAGGTGCTGTCAATGGCCCCAAAAGTGGTCAGTAAAGCACCATGCCATGAAAACGTAGTAGAGGGCCCCGACGTTGACCTGAACCAGATACCCATTTGGACTTGCTGGCCCGATGATGCAGCCCCTTTACTCACTTGGGGTTTGGTGGTCACCAAAGGCCCAAATCGCAAACGCCAAAACCTGGGTATTTACCGTCAACAACAAATTGGCAAAAACCGGCTGATCATGCGCTGGCTCGCCCACCGGGGCGGTGCGCTCGATTTTCGCGACCATGCACTGAAGTATCCCGGTCAACCTTTTCCAATTTCAGTGGCCCTGGGCGCAGACCCAGCCACTATTCTGGGCGCGGTTACACCTGTACCCGACACCCTTTCGGAATACCAGTTTGCTGGTTTGCTGCGCGGCAGCCGCACCGAGCTTGTAGCCTGCAAAGGCAATGAACTACAGGTGCCGGCTGAAGCGGAAATGGTGCTGGAAGGTCACATTTACCCCTATGAGCACCCAATTGCCGTGGCCGCCCGCAAAGGCAGAACCGACGGCGAAGTGCCCAAGATACGCGACGGTGTCACCGTGCTTCGAGAACCCCCACCCGTGCCAGAATACCTGAAGGGTTGGGACTGCGCGCTGGAAGGCCCGTACGGCGACCACACCGGTTATTACAACGAGCAAGACTGGTTCCCCGTATTCACTGTGGACCGCATCACGCTGCGCAACGATGCCATTTACCACAGCACCTACACTGGCAAACCACCCGATGAGCCTGCCGTATTAGGTGTGGCTTTGAACGAGGTGTTTGTACCGATACTGCAAAAGCAGTTCCCGGAAATTGTGGACTTTTACCTGCCTCCAGAAGGCTGCAGCTACCGCATGGCAGTAATTTCCATGAAAAAAGCGTATGCCGGGCACGCCAAGCGAGTCATGATGGGCGCCTGGAGCTTTTTGCGCCAATTCATGTACACCAAGTTTATTGTGGTCGTGGACGATGACGTGAACGCGCGCGACTGGAAGGAGGTTATTTGGGCGATCACCACCCGGATGGATCCAGTGCGGGACACCGTGTTGATACAAAACACCCCGATTGACTATCTCGACTTTGCAAGCCCGGTGAGTGGGCTGGGTGGCAAGATGGGACTGGACGCCACCAACAAGTGGCCCGGAGAAACCACGCGTGAATGGGGCCGGAGCATTCAGCCTGACCCCAAGCTGGATGAACGTGTGCGAGAACTTATGAGTCGCTTGGGTCTGTAGAAGGCTCAGTCGCCGAACGAGAAGCCCAAGGGCTTCTCGTTTGAAACCAGAACATGCCTGCTGCAAGGGCTACAGCGCCCAAACCGGCGCGCAAAGCCACTTTGGAAATGGGCTGTCGAAAACGCAGCAGTGCCGTTGAGGCCAGCATGCCGAGCAGGGGATACTTTTTCAAGCCATCTTGCCAAAATTGGCCACCCAGACTGACCACAGGGCCCAAGGCGCGCATGTTGCGCTGACCCAACCACCCGCCAAACTGCCTGAACACATTGACCCAGGCAAATTCCTTTTTCAAGGTATCCACCTGCCCGCCAAACTCCATGCGTTCCAGCTGGGCTTTCATCATCAACAATTCTTTGCGTGCTTCCAGGGCATCAAATTTTTTGCTCATGACTGCTCCCGGGGCTCACCGCCCAAACTGTCAAGTACCGCTTGCCTGTCGCGCCCCAGCTCCGCCAATGTTGCCTCAAACAAGGGGGGCTGCGAGGCCAGAGTGTCTTTTAACTGGACATAAAAATACACACCCAGAACCACATAGAAGGCTGCGCACCCGGCGATTGCGAGAAAGCGGTGTGTGTCCCACGCCAAGGCAATGACCAGGATGCAAACAAACAAAGACGCAAATGCAGCTGCCAATGCTGTGAGCAATGACCAAACCACCGTACGCACGGTAGTTTGACGAACCTGAGCCAACTCGACACCCGCCAACTCGAGGCGTGTTTGGGTCATGCCCAGTAAACTGGCCACAACCCGTTTCAGTGCTGCCCTTGCATTTGGATTTAGCACAGCCAACCTTTAACGACGGTTAACAATCAAACCCAATACGAACCCCACCGCTGCCGCAATACCCACTGCTTTCCACGGGTGATCATGCACATAGTCATCCGTGGCGCGCGCTGCGGCCTTGCCTTTCTCAAGTACAGCCGATTGGGCGTCTTGCATCACCTCTTTTGCGCGACGCAAACTGACCAGCGCCTTTTCACGCAATTCGACTGCGCGCTCGCCTGAAGATGACGCTGCGGCTTTCAACAGATCTTCGGCATCGCTCAACACAATTTTCATGTCACTAAAGAGTTTGTCTTTGCTGTTGTCCATATATCGGCCTCGTGCTGGTGAATGAAAGTAATGGATCAGTCTAACAAAGGAAAACCCAGATTGGGAAAGGCTTGCAGGCAAGCGCATCATTTTTGGCTTGAATCATTCGGCTCTGTATAAAAACTCAAGCAAGCTTTCCATGGGCCCCCAACTGTCATAGGCCCGCGGGCTTTTCACCAAAACACCTACTGCCCACAACTGCCCTTCCCGGTCTCGCAGGTAACCCCCCAAAGAACGTACACCGTTAAGGCTTCCTGTTTTCAGGTAGGCGAATCCATCCACATTGTTCACGCGTCGATGCAGTGTGCCGTCTGCACCGGCGCGCGGAAAACTGGCCAGAAAATCAGGAAAATCGGATCGAGCCGCCATATTTCGCAAAAACTCGGCCAAGCCTTTGGCATCAATCCGTGTGTTTCGGGACAAACCCGAGCCATTCTCAAAAAACCAGTCATTTGATGAAATGCCCTGCAACTTCAACCAATCCTTGAGCTGGGCATTGAAAGCCTCGGGCGTGCCTGCCACCGCCAATTCAAGGTGGCGAGCCATCACATTGCTGGACCATTTGTTGATCTGCTTAATCAGGTCGCTCAGTGGTTTCCCATAATGCGTGTACAAAGCAATGGTGTTGGCTGGTGTTACCCCTTTGATCACTTGACCACCTTGTGGACCGGCAAACTTGCCACCCAACTGCAACCAGATTTCCTTCACCCAGGATTCCCACAACCAATCCTGCGCGGGCACCCGAATGGGCAAGCGCGACTGACCGCAACGACGCGGGTAATTGCCCTTCACTGTCACCACCACATTGCGCCCGGCCTTTGAAAAATCCACTGACATGCCGTTCTTCCAGGCACCACAACCGCCACTGGTCAAATTGATTTCCGAGACAAATGCCCAATCTTTGGGAGCTTCCTCAGGCACAACCACGACCGTGTTTTCATTGATTTTCAGGTCGATCGACATGGCACCAAAATTCAGCAACAAGGCATCGGGTTGCGCATGGTAGGCCCGGTGAGGCGCGTCATCAAATGCATCTTCCTCTGCAAGGCCAAGGCTGGGCATTTGCTCGGTAAATGCTGAGTCATCCAAAACAACCGGGCCGTTGATTACATCCACACCTTTGGTTCGAAGTTGTCGAAGCGAAGCCCACAGGTCAGCACTCAAAAATGCAGGATCTCCACTGCCCTTGATGTACAAGGGACCGTTCAACACACCATCCACCGGCTCGGCGTCAGCATGAAAACCGGTTTTGAAACGATAAGTGGATTCCAGCTTTTGCAAAGCCAGCGCAGTGGTAAATACCTTGGCCACTGAAGCCGGGTTGACCAGTTGACTGGAACCATGCGCGTAAGCTTGCGGCTTTCGGTGGACGAAAGGTGAAATGGGCAATGCGTATGCTGTGAAATCGTCTGATGCAATGCCTTTTTTGACAAAGGCCTGAGTCACGCTGGAAGGAAAAGCCCGAACCTGAGGATCAACTGCGTTAGACCATGCGGCTTGTGGCCAAGCCAAGCTGAAAAGGACGAGTACACCACCTAGTTTACGAACTGACACGCGTGAAATCCTGAAGTGCAATTGTGAACTTTCAGGATATCACTCGTGCCACCTTGTGGCAGGCAGCCACTGTCCTCAGGTGTGTTTCTTCGGGTCCTTTTTACGCTCCCATGGCCTCGACGGCGAATCTGCCGCAGGCGCCTCTTGGGTGGGAGCCTCTTCCGCACTTACCGCAGGGGCAGCCACGGTGGCATCGGCATTGCCAACAGGGGCGGGCGGAGCCACAGCAGAGTCTGTTGCAGCCGGATCGTCAACACCTTTGGGCAACCAGCGTTGCCGCCCCTGCGCCAGCGGCACTGCCTCTTCAGGCCTACCCACCGGCGCAGAACCAGGATCAGCCGGTGTGGCCTGCAGATCAGGCGAACCAAGTGAAGTCTTTTCCTGCTTGAAAGCCGAATTCCGAATCTCGGGTTTCACTACCTCGATTTCGTTGGCCAACATGTAGTCGTTCATATCGCGCCACCCCTCAAACACACCGGATTGGTGTGTATTTGGGTTCAAGGTAAAACAATCTTCCAGTGCGCGGCCAGAATGCCTGCACGCCGCACCCACCGCCTTGCTGTCTTCCATCGACAATTTGCCTGTCAGGCCCGGGATCTGCGACAGATCGCATGAACTCAGCATGGTTGCAGCACCTGCCACCATCAATATCTTCAGTTTTCTCATAATCCAGTCCTGATTGACTACCTCTACAGGTGATAACGTCCGGATCCCGGAAAAATTGATAGACATTTGCGGGGATGTTGGTGTTTTTCTTCTAATTGTGGTTTTACCCACAATATTTTCTTGTGCATTGCACCCAAACCCAGTAGACTTCGCTCCAGATTGCAAATCAACGGGTCGTTTTACGATTCTCACCATTGGACCGCGTTGGGTTGCCTTTGTTGGCACAAGCTTTAGAAGCTGTGCTTTGCCCATCGCCGCCAGTTCTCTTGCGACCATCCGGAACAACCTAGTTCCAAGCCGCGTCGTCTTATTTCTGTTCGTCGATGAATTTTTGAGTCCACATCGAATTGGAACTTTTATCATGTCTATGTCATTTGATGACATGGGTCTTGCCGCGCCTTTGCTGCAAGCCCTGAATGCTTTGAACATTACTGCCCCTACCCCCGTACAAGCTGAAGTGGTACCACTCGGCAAAGAAGGCGGAGACCTGATGGTTTCCAGCCAAACCGGTAGCGGCAAAACTTTCGGTTTCCTGTTGCCCGTTATGCATCGCATGATGACCGGCGAACAAAGCCCCATGGAAATGCTGGCTGGCCCAGAATGCCTGGTGCTGTGCCCCACCCGTGAATTGGCCCAACAGGTTAGCCAAGACGCCATCAACCTGGTGAAATTCACCAAGGGTGTTCGTGTCGCAACCGTTGTTGGCGGCATGCCCTACGGCAAACAAATGGCCAGCCTGCGTGGTGCCCGCATTGTTGTGGGCACACCCGGCCGCTTGCTCGATTTGGCCCAGCAAGGCAAATTGAACCTGAGCACCGTGACCACCCTGATCGTTGACGAGGCCGACCGCATGCTCGACCTGGGCTTCTCCGAAGACCTGGAAGCCATCGACCAGCTGTGCGGCAACCGCATTCAAACACTGATGTTCTCCGCCACCTTTGCCAAGCGCATTATCGGTTTGGCTGAAAACATCATGAACAACCCCAAGCGCATTGAAATGGCGGCTCAGAATGAAGCCAACACTGACATCGCTCAAAAACTGATGTGGGCCGACAACCGTGGCCACAAGCGCAAGCTGCTGAACCACTGGCTGGAGCACCCAGACATGGTCCAAGCTGTTGTATTTACAAGCACACAAATTGATGCTGAAAACCTGGCCCGCGATTTGGCTGACGAAGGCGTTCGAGCCTGCGCCCTGCACGGTGGCATGCCACAAGTAGTGCGTAACCGCCGTTTGGCCAGCGTTCGCAAAGGCGACATCAAGGTATTGGTTGCAACCGATGTTGCTGCCCGTGGCCTGGATGTGCCTGCAATTTCTCACGTGATCAACTACGGCATGCCCATGAAGTCGGAAGACTACGTGCACCGCATTGGCCGTACCGGCCGTGCTGGCCGCAGTGGTGTTGCGGTTACCTTGGCTGAAGCCTGCGACATCATCAGCGTTCGCGGCATTGAGCGTTTCATCAATTCACGCATTCCCGAAGAACAAGTGGAAGGCCTGGAGCCACGTGGCAACTTCACACAAGCACCCCGTGGTGGCGGCAAGCCTGGCGGTGGCCGTGGTCGCTCCGGTGGCGGCGGTTACGCTGGCAACGGCGGTGGTCGTTCCGAAGGCCGCAGCTTTGGCAGTGGCGAACGCAAATCGTATGGTGACAAGCCGTCATTTGGTGACCGCAAGCCCTTTGAAGCCCGTGAAGAGCGCAGCTTTGGCGAACGCAAATCGTATGGCGACAAGCCAGCTTTCGGCGAGCGCAAATCGTATGGCGACAGGCCAGCATTTGGCGAGCGTAAATCGTTCGGCGACAAGCCAGCATTTGGTGAGCGCAAGTCGTTCGGCGACCGCAAGCCTTACGAAGCCCGTGAAGAACGCAGTTTTGGCGACCGCAAGCCGTTTGTTCAAGGTGAAGAGCGCAGCTTCGGCGATCGCAAGCCTTTTGGTGAACGCAAATCGTTTGGTGACAAGCCTTCATTCGGCGATCGCAAACCCTTTGGTGAACGCAAGTCGTTTGGCGACAAGCCTTCCTTTGGAGACCGCAAGCCTTCGGGCTTTTCAGGCAACTCCGATGCGCCTAAAAAGTGGAACCGTGACGCAGAGCGCCCAAGCTTCCCACGCTCTGAAGAGCGTGCTCGCCCAGCCTTCCGCGCCGAAGGTACAGCTGCTCCCTCAGGCCCCAAGCGCGAACATGCTTCTGGTGCCCGCAAGGAAAACGCGGCACGCAATATGGGTGACCGTGGTGGTTTCAGCCGCCGCCGCGCTGGCTAAAAAAGCAGCGTAAAAGCAGCACGGGGGAAACCCCGAGAAAAACCCTCAGCCGAAAGCCTGAGGGTTTTTTGTTTTTATGCGACAATTTAAGGCTTGTTGACCAACCAAGCAGGAAACCTCCCACCGTGCGGCCAAATTCCAAAAGCAAGTGGCTGGCGCAAAGCGCTCGACTTTCACGTTTTATGGCAGACCGAGGCATGATTGTCTCCGTCATCTACGCCTTTTCCCTGCTGGTGGGCTTTCTTGCGGTAGGTTTCGCATGGATGTCTGACTTTGCAGGCGAGTGGAACAAAGAACTGTTTGCCGAGCACATGTGGGTCGCGCTGCTCTTGCCTCCCATTGTGTTTCCAATTGCTCTGTGGCTGGTCAACACCATTTTCTGGGGCGCTGGCGGCAGTGGCATTCCACAGGCCATCAAGGTCACCAAACACCCCAAACCACGTTTGATGGAGAGGCTTCTGGGCCCACGTGCATTTCTGGGCAAACTGTTGATTACCCCATTCGTGATTGCAGCGGGTGCAGCCGCTGGGCGCGAGGGCCCTACGGTTCAAATTGGCGCAGCACTGATGGCCTATGCGGGTCGTTTTCCCAACATCGCCAAGTTATTTGATACGCGCTCCTTGATCATTGCAGGCGGTGCGGCCGGGGTTGCTGCAGCCTTCAACACCCCCCTGGGCGGCTTGATGTTTGCTTTTGAGGAATTGGGGCGTCGCAAAACAATGCGGCATACATCTGCCCTGCTAATGGCGATTGTGCTGGCCGGCTTGGTCGCGCTGATTCTTCAAGGTAACTACTCGTATTTTGGCTATTCCAACGCCACCATTGATTGGGGGCAGGAATGGCTGATTATCTTTACTCTGGCAATTCTCACGGGAATAGTGGGCGGTCTTTACGGGCGAAGCATGTTGATTCTGGTGTCAAGCACCAGCTTTCTGGGTGGTTTGCGCAGTCGTTTTCCTTACCGGTTTGCAGCAGGGTGTGGGGTCGTGCTGTCCTTGATGGCTCTGGTGTTTGGTGCCGAGGTATTCGGCGCGGGGTACGAAGAAACAAAAGCTGCACTTCAGGACAGTGAAGAACTTTCACCCATGTTCTGGCTCACGAAAATGGTGGCAACCGTGGTGTCGTTTGCCAGCGGCATACCGGGCGGCGTATTTTCACCCACCTTGTCCATTGGCGCTGGTTTTGGTCACTTTTTTGCCGGGCTAACCAACAGCGAGACTGCCCCACTGATGCTGCTGGCCATGGTCGGTGTTTTGTCCGCAGTCACGCACTGCCCGATTACCGCTTTTGTGATTGTGCTGGAAATGGTCGACAACCATGATTTGGTCATGCCGCTGATTTTCGTATCGGCCATCTCCACGCAGGTTAGCAAACGCATTTTGCCTGCGTCCATTTATCACCTGCTTGCCAATCAAATCAAAGTGAGCTTTGCTCAGACAGAACCAACGCCAGCACCCGAGTCTGCGTCGGAAGCAAAGCCTGCTGAAACCTCTGGCCTTGACGACAAGAAATGAGCAAACGCTCAACCACCAAGTGCGGCGCGGGAAAAATTGTTGGATTGTCGGCGCTTGCCGTGCTGTGTTCGATCAAACCAGCAAATGCAATTGACAGCGTGGTTCAAAGGTTAAGTAACCCGGAAATGCACTGTGGCTACCAACCCACGCTTGACTTGTTCAACGGTGTGGTCAACGCACTTTCAGAGTCTCAAAGTACCGCAGCTGCGCTGACTCTTCGCAGAGAAGACCGGCGACTTGAATTGCTGATCCATTTCAAGCCGGGACAAACTGAAATTCCGCCGAACTGTCTACCCAAGCTCGAGGCCTTGAATAACGCCACCAAGGCAGGAAGATCTGGCCCGATCCTGATTCGATCCAGTACACAAACCGGGGGCAGTGCTGAACTTGATCTTGCTGTGGCCAGCCAAAGGCTGGATGCAGTTCAACACTATTTCAGGGACAACCGCCTGGCCCGCAAAGCTTTTGTGCTGGAACTGCACCCTGACACGTCGAGCCCGCTGTTTGGTGATGCAGTTCGCCTACCCAATATGGTGGAAATTTATTCCAGCCCCGCCAACTGATCAAAGCCAAGGCGGTCGCTGAGGCGGCTCAGCAGAGTGGCCAACTCCGCAGCTGAGCGCACCTTGAGTTTGTCAAACACATTGGCACGGTGCACTTCAACTGTGCGCATGGAAATGTCCAATTCAGAGGCGATTACCTTGTTCAGCTTGCCCTTGGCCACCAGAAACATCACCTCTCTTTCGCGAGGCGACAGGCGGTCAATTCGCTCGGACCATTGTTTCAATACTTCCAGATTGACCAGGAACTCACCTGATTTTTGAAGTGCCTGTTTAACCCGCTCAATCAAACGTTGATCGGTGGTGGGCTTCTCATAAAAATCGAATGCACCATTTTTAACAGCTTCAACAGCAGTAGAAATATCGCCATGCCCAGTGAGAAAAATGACAGGCAAACGATCAAGGCTGTAGCCGCTGCGTTTCAACCACTCAAACACCTCAAGACCCGACATATCGGGCATGCGCAAGTCGAGTAACAGGCAAAGCTCGGCTTCACTGCCAATGTATTCATCAAGCCTGGACTTGAAGCTTTCAAAGTTCGCAAACCCTTGCATCGGAAGATCCACGGTTTCGAACATCCACTTCATGCCCTCACGCAAATCGTCATCATCATCGAGAAGCAACACCTGCACTTTTTTAGTTGGCTCCAACTGACTGCTCCCCTTCCATGGATTCTTTGACTGCCATTGGCAAGTCCATTGTAAAACACGTGCCACCGGTGGGCACAGCCTCGGCTTTCAAGCGACCGCCATGAGATTCGGCTACAGAGCGGCACAGGCTTAGCCCCAGCCCCAACCCGTCGGGTTTTGTCGACACCAAGGCCTCAAACATTTTCTCGGTATTGTTCAAGCTCAAGCCGGGGCCATCATCGCGCACTGAAAACTCAAAGGAATTCTCTAACTGACGCGCACGTATCCACACATTGCGAATTCGTTGCGAGGCCGTGAACGCCTCGGATGCATTTTTAACCAGATTCACCAAAGCCTGCTCCACCATGATTCGATCGATGTACAACACGAAATCGGGTGTGCCAATGTCAAAGTGCAAACGCACCTGGTGAAGCATGGCGGTGGAATTGACCATGAACTGAATGGAATCGATCAAATCGGCCACACGAACATTCTCGCGCGTGGGCTTGCGTTTGCGCACCAGGTTTTGAACTGAGCCAACCACACGGCCAGCGCGCTGCGCCTGATCACGCAACTTTTCAAACAACTGGCCATACATTTCAAGGCTGGCACCACGCTGGCTTAAATTCATGCCCGCCTGCGCATACGACACCATGGTTGCCAGCGGCTGGTTCAATTCATGTGCAATGTTGGAAGCCACTTCACCCACCAAGGCAAATCGAGAAGCAGCTTGCAATTTTTCGCGTTGTTCGGCAATCAGTGATTCCGAACGTTTGCGATCGGTGATGTCGATGACCGAACTCATCCAACCAGTGTGAGCACCCCGGCCGTCTTTCAGTGGTGCTTCCACAATCAGCACATCAATGAACTTGCCATTCTTGTGCTGGTAAATGGTTTCGAACCCTTCCGGTGGGGCATTGCCTGAAATGACATCAGCCACCAACCTTTTGTATTCCTCAGTGCTTTTGCTGGGCCAATAGGGCAAGGGCTGGGGAATGCCGATCAATTCTTCAGGTTTATAACCCACCATATTGCAAAATGCCGGGTTCACATAACGAATAAAACCCTGTAAGTCCCACACCCGCAAACCCACGGCCATGGAGTCTTGCATGGATTGGCGAAACAACTTTTCTTCTTCCAGGCGAGCTTCAATTTCCAGACGACGGCGGGAGTCTCGCCACAACATGATGAAACTCAGCAACAGCAACAAGAGCAAAAACGCCAATGCGCCGGTAATGCCATAGTTAAACAATCGGGGGCCTTCTTGAATGCTGTTGACCCTGAGTTGAAATTGCAGCCCGCCAAGTTCCAGTGAAGTGGTGTGCATGTACACGCCAGCGCCCGGACTGGCTTTGACCAGGCGCGACAAAATGGCACCACTGGCGTCGAGTAGTTCAACCTGGTTGTCTTGTGCAAACCACCACGGCAACTCTTTTTCCAGCATCAGGTCAAGGTCGATCAAACCCGCGGTAACAGCCTCTCCACGCGGGGCCACACTGACGTTGGCCACGTAGTGCCGCCCTTGAAACAAAAAAGGTCCAACCAGGCCGTCCAGACGGGACTCGTAACGCTGATTGACCGGCGCTGAAATCAAATTACGAACCGCTTCCAAATCGTATTCGTCAAAATTGTTTTCCAGGTTCACGATCGGGGTCAGTTCCGGTCCACGAAACACGGCGACCAATTCGCCAGAGCTGCGGCTCAACTGATTCAGGCTTGCAGCCAACCGTGCCGACGGATAGATGAGCGAATCGTTTGTCAGCGCTTGCAAGGAATTGATCAAGCCCCCCACCTGAAACTGAATGTTCTGGCGAGCCCACAGCGCATCAGCAATCAGTTTTGCCTGGTTTTGATCCCGTTCATCTTGCTGGGCGTAGTAAACTGCGGCCACCAGCAAAGCCATCAAAAGTGAAAATACAAGCACAGGCATGCCAAACCTCATGGCTTGGCGGCGCTTGATCTTCTTTAAATTGGGCTCATAAGGGGCGAACACTTGCATGGCTGGATAGTGCCACGAAATGACGAAAAGATTTCAGAGCATGTGGAAACCCACAATGGTGAGGACGGTCCTACTCTGGAATTTTCAATGAATACTTACAAACTAGCCGCAATATGAAATATCTGTCAGCACTTGGAATTTTGCTTGGGCTTCACGGCGTTGCATTGGCACCCGCCAGTGCAGCACCGCCCATCCTGATCAAGTTCAGCCATGTTGTCGATGAAAACACCCCAAAGGGGATCGCTGCGCTGGAATTCAAAAAGCTGGTGGAAGAACGCACCCGTGGGCGGGTGAAAGTGGAGGTTTATCCGAACTCTTCGCTGTACAAAGACCGGGAAGAACTTGAAGCGCTTCAATTGGGAGCCGTTCAAATGCTTGCACCCTCGCTGGCCAAGTTCGGCCAACTGGGCATGCGCGATTTCGAGGTGTTCGACCTTCCCTACATTTTCCCGAATCGTCAGGTTCTAAAAACTGTCACTCAAGGTGAAATTGGCAAGCAGCTGCTGGCGCAACTTGAAGATCGCGGAATATTGGGACTGGCCTACTGGGACAATGGTTTCAAGGTGATGAGCGCCAACACACCGCTTCGACTACCCGAAGACCTGAAAGGCAAACGCATGCGAATACAGCCTTCACGGGTGCTCGAAGCCCAAATGGAGGCGCTGGGAGCCACGCCAATTCCACTGGCTTTCTCAGATGTACACACTGCACTGGAGACCGGTTTGGTCGATGGCACTGAAAATCCGCCCTCCAACCTGTACTCCAAAAAAATGCACGAAGTTCAGAAATACGTGGCGGTAACCAATCACGGTTATCTGGGCTATGCGGTAATCGTTAACCGCAAGTTCTGGAACAGCTTGCCCGCAGACATTCGCGTCACGCTTGAAAAAAGCATTGTCGACGCAACCCGCAAAAACGACGACGAAGCCGAGAAACTGAACGCGCAAGCCTTAAACAAGGTCAAGGAATCGAAAAACACCAAAGTAACCACGTTAAGCAGCGCCGAAATTGACCTGTGGCGCAAGGCGCTTGAGCCGGTACACCGTCGCATGGAAAGCCGTATCAACAAAGAATTGATCAGCAGCATACGCAAGGCCGCTGCTGAACAGGCAGCAGCCCCCAAATAATCAGGACTCGGCCCCGCCCAGCTTTTGGCGTGCAACTTCCAGAAACTGCTCGGGTTCGGGTCGAACACGGTAATTTGACGTTTGGTCTGAGTACACAATTCGCCCATGTTTGTTGATGATCAATACTGTGGGTAACACAGTGTCTTCCCCATGCCCCATCCACTTCAGGCCAAATGGCACGCCGTTTTCATGCACCAGCTTTAACTTCTTGCTGGCCTTGAAATCAGTGTCTACAAAAAACCTCATCGGCACCTTGAATCGCTCGGCGAGTTCTTTGGTTTTGGTCTCCGGCTGCGGGCTGATGAGCGCCACTTTCACACCCAGGCGGTCAAGGTCAATGTAACGTGCCGCCACTTCGCCAATTTGTGTCATGCACAACGGGCACCAATTGCCCCGGTAAAACATCAGCAACCATGCAGCCCCTTTGAACTGCTCGCTCGAAAAAGACTCACCATCCGGGGTATTGAGTTCAAATACGGGCAGTTTTTCACCCTCATTGAGCATCGCGTTGTTGCGCTCACCCAGATTGGAATACCAGAAAATGTAAGCAATGCTTCCAAAAAAGATCAGATTGCCAAGAATTAAAGGCAAGGGGTCCGCCTCCATGCCCGGATCGGTCAACACCAAGGCAATGCCGGTAAGGTTGGCAGCCATCAGCAAGTGGAGATTGCGTGATGTTCGGGCGCGCCTGCGCATGAACATCCACACAAAAAGGTAAAAATTGGGCAAAGCCAACACAAACACCCCTATCCAGCCAGGGCCAAGCGGGCTGTGCCAACTCAGGGTAGCCACGTGCAACAGACTCAGGTTGATCAAGACTAAAAACAGGACAATGAAAACCGACTTTGCTTTGTTCATTCTGTGGGGCGTTGTATTAAATCGACCCCTAGTGTAAACAAAAGTGACTGACACCCTGCTTGCAGGCAACTTTTTTTCATCCCGCCCCTTGAAATACCTTCCCCCCACCCCTATTATTAGCACTCGATGACGTCGAGTGCTAAGAACGCATCCGTCAGTTTCTCTAAGCAATTCTTTTTAAAAGACAAATTTAGGAGTGGTATCCATGAACATTCGTCCGTTGCATGATCGCGTGATCGTGAAGCGTCTCGACAGCGAGCGCACAACAGCCTCTGGCATCGTGATTCCAGAAGCCGCCGCCGAGAAGCCTGATCAAGGTGAAGTGATTGCAGTTGGCCCAGGCAAGCGCGATGACAGCGGCAAGCTGATCGCCATGGATGTAAAGGTAGGCCAGCGTGTATTGTTCGGCAAGTATGCCGGCCAGGCCATCAAGGTAGATGGCAAGGAAGTTCTGGTAATGCGCGAAGAAGACATCATGGGCGTTATTGAAGCTTAATTACAAAGAATTCAAGAGGAAGATTAATCATGGCAGCTAAAGAAGTATTTTTCGGCGACGACGCACGCAGCCGCATGGTGCGTGGCGTAAACATCCTGGCCAATGCAGTAAAGGTAACTTTGGGCCCACGTGGCCGCAATGTGGTGCTCGAGCGTTCATTCGGCTCCCCCACCATCACCAAAGACGGTGTTTCCGTGGCCAAAGAAATCGAACTGAAAGACAAGTTCGAAAACATGGGCGCACAAATGGTGAAAGAAGTTGCTTCTCGCACTTCTGACAACGCAGGTGACGGTACAACCACCGCCACAGTTCTGGCACAAGCGATTGTAAAAGAAGGCATGAAGTTCGTGACCGCAGGCATGAACCCCATGGACCTGAAGCGCGGTATCGACAAGGCCGTAAGCGCTGCAATCGTTGAATTGCGTGCATTGAGCAAGCCCTGCGCAACCACCAAGGCGATTGCACAGGTTGGCTCCATTTCCGCCAACAGCGACGAATCCATTGGCAACATCATTGCTGAAGCCATGGAAAAAGTAGGCAAGGAAGGCGTAATTACTGTTGAAGACGGCAAGAGCCTGGACAACGAACTGGATGTTGTTGAAGGCATGCAGTTTGACCGTGGTTACCTGAGCCCCTACTTCATCAACAACCAGGAAAAGCAGGTTGTTGCACTGGACAACCCCTTCGTGCTGTTGCACGACAAGAAAATCAGCAACATCCGTGATTTGCTGCCCACACTGGAACAAGTGGCCAAAGCGGGTCGCCCATTGTTGATCATTGCTGAAGACATCGAAGGCGAAGCCTTGGCGACTTTGGTAGTGAACAACATTCGCGGTATCTTGAAAACTTGTGCAGTGAAGGCGCCAGGCTTCGGCGATCGCCGCAAAGCCATGCTGGAAGACATCGCCATTTTGACTGGCGGCGTTGTAATCGCTGAAGAAACCGGCATGAGCCTGGAAACTGTAACTCTCGAACACCTGGGTCAGGCCAAGCGCATTGAAGTGGGCAAAGAGAACACCACCATCATCGACGGTGCCGGCGACGGTGCAAACATCGAAGCACGCGTGAAGCAGATTCGCGGTCAGATCGAAGAATCTTCTTCCGACTACGACCGTGAAAAGCTGCAAGAACGCGTGGCTAAATTGGCTGGCGGCGTTGCAGTAATCAAGGTTGGTGCTGCAACCGAAGTTGAAATGAAAGAAAAGAAAGCCCGCGTAGAAGACGCCCTGCACGCAACACGCGCTGCTGTGGAAGAAGGCATTGTGCCTGGCGGCGGCGTAGCCCTGCTGCGTGCACGCGCCAAGATTGAAGGCTTGAAGGGCTTGAACCCCGACCAGGACGCAGGTATCAAGATTGTATTGCGCGCCATGGAAGAGCCACTGCGCATGATCGTGACCAACGCGGGTGAGGAATCATCTGTTGTGGCCAACAACGTGATGGGCGGCGAAGGCAACTACGGTTACAACGCAGCCACAGGCGAATACGGCGACATGGTGGACATGGGTGTTTTGGATCCAACCAAAGTAACTCGCACTGCATTGCAAAATGCGGCATCTATCGCATCGCTGATGTTGACCACCGATTGCATGGTTGCTGATGCGGCTGATGACAAGCCTTCAGCACCTGACATGGGTGGTATGGGCGGAATGGGTGGTATGGGCGGCATGGGCATGTAATTGCCTTTGTTACCTATTACCAGGCATTGCTTGCCTGAAAACAGAACCGCTGGCTGGGTGTGAACCGGGCCAGCGGTTTTTTTATCAGCTTATCTTGAACTTCCCGCACTGCGCATTCAGCTGAGAAAACGCCTCTGTCAATTCCACCAAAGACTTTCTAATTTCACCCACGCAATTCGCGTTTTCCTCCGACATCGCCGCATACTTCTCAATCTGGGTCGACAACAAAGTCGCAGCCGAACGTTGCTCAGACAAGGAACTGGTCACTTCGGAAGCCATCACTTTCACATCACCTGCGCGACTCCTTATCGTGCCCATCAAATCCCTAGTCTGATTCATGCGGCCCAAACTTGAGGACACCTTGCAAGCCCAACCAGTCATCTCGGTCACTACGTTTTGAGTACCTTTTTGAATGGCCCCCACCATTTGCTCAATTTCAGAAGTTGATTGAGTAGTTCGCTCGGCCAACCGCCTTACTTCATCTGCAACCACCGCAAATCCCCGCCCCTGCTCACCTGCACGTGCAGCCTCAATGGCGGCATTCAAGGCCAGTAAATTGGTTTGACCTGCAATTTCCTCGATCACTGAAATGATTTGACTGATTTGGTCAGACTGGCTGCCCAATTCATGAACAGTTTGACTTAGCTGCGTGGCACCCTGTGCAGTTTTCTCGACATCCTCAGAAGTGCTCTCCACCAAACTCAAACCAGACTCTGATTCAGCGCTTGAATCCTCCGCCGCCAACTTGGTTTGCTCGGCGACATCGAACAACTGGGAAATATTTGCGGACATTTCCTCAATACCAGCAGCCATTTCCGCACTGGAATTGGATTGGGAGACAGCGGACTCATCGACCACGCCCAACTGTTGACGAATACTGTCCAGGCTTCGCTCAGCAGCGCGGGTCCTCTCCCGAATATCGCGTACCAAATCAAGCAACGCCAATCGCATGGTCTCGAACACGGCCGTCACGCTGCCAGGCTTTGACTGAAGATTCGACATCTCGGCACACTGCAAATCGCCTGAAGCAATTTTGCTGGCTTGCGTGGCTAAAAAGCCAGGCTCAGCGCCCAAACTCTGCCGAACTGAACGTGCATACACCATGAGACTTGTGCATAAAAAAGTCAGGGTCAAGGCCATGCTTGCGTACAAAGTCCAAAGCAGTCGCCCTGTTTCGGCATGAATTTCCTGTGTCAGTTTGTTGATGGCAGCGGTTTGAGTTTGCAAGCCCAACTCTTCAATCGACGAACCTGCCTTGACCACCGGGCGGTCCATGCCATTCACCGATTTATCCAACTCACGGTATTGAAACGGAAACGCCGGATCGTATTTGGCCAAAGCCGTTGCATAGGCAGCGGATGCTGCTTTGAAATCGTTCTGCCACGCCTGAATTGCTCTGATACGGGCGGAATCGGAGGCAACCGCCTGGTTTTTTAACAGATCGGCCGTGGTTTGCTCAAATTGTTGAACATACTTGGAGAATTCCTTTTTGTACTTGTCTGCTGCACCTTCACCCTCGCCCCGCAACAGCACATTTTTAAACGAAGAGGCCATTTTCGTAGTGTGGTGATTGGCCTGGGCAATCAAGCGGCTCACCTCGTTCTCCTGAACAATTTTTGCGGTGCCCACTGTTTCCAGTTCGGTCAGGCGATTCATTTGAATAGTGACCCAAAACAGCGATGCGGCAACAATCAAGGCGATAACCGCACAAATGCCCAAGGCTTTTTGAGTCAGGGTAAATTGATGTTTCATGGTGTTGTTGATGTGGTTTTGACAGCCACCAGCATGTGCCTATCGGCAAGTACAATCGCCCCCTGAATTGGCGACGAACCCCAACAGGTGGTTAGCCCGTTTATTCAACCCTGAGTCAAATTCTTACTTGACCTTACAAGTCCACAACCCTATAATTTGCGGTTACCTAATTAACCAGCAAGTGATTTGGCTTTGTCGGTTGGCACTCACACCAATGAGACCAATTAACCGCCAGGTTGGCTGCAACGGAGAAACTCATGAAAGAAGGCATTCACCCCAACTATCGCGAAGTGTTGTTCATGGACATGTCCAACGGCTTCAAATTCATTTGCCGCTCTACCGCGCCTAGCCGCGAGACCGGAGAACACGAAGGCAAGGAATACCCTTTGATCAAGCTGGACGTGAGCTCTGAATCTCACCCCTTCTACACCGGCGCACAAAACACAATCGTGGACACCGCTGGTCGCGTTGAGAAGTTCCGTCGTCGTTTCGATCGCTTCAAGAAGTAATTTTTCGCGCAAGTGATCATAAAAAGGCAGCTCAGGCAAACTGGCTGCCTTTTGTTTTTACGGACACAATAAGAACATGGTCATTACCGCAGCCAACAACACTCGTTTGTCGCGCAGGCTATTGTGGGGCTTGATACTGCTCTACATTTTGCCGGGCCTTTTTGCGCGCACGCCCTGGAAACCTGACGACGCCGCGGGCTTTGGCCAAAGCTTTACCTTTTCCCAACTGCCTTTTTCAGAATGGGCGATGTCGCTGATTGGCGACCGCATGTATGTCGAAGGCGGCCTGCTGTCGGCCTGGCTTGCAGGCTTGTTCGGAAAACTGGCACTTGCTGTCGACCTGCCCCACAACTGGCTCGATGACGCCATGCGCTTGGGCAACGTATTTTGGATGATTTTGGCCGGCTGGGCCATTTGGAACACCACCTACCGATTGGCCAAGCGGGTTGAGCTTCAACCCGAAGACCCACTTGGCACTGCACCTACCCGGGTCGATTACGCCCGTGCTGTGGCAGATGCCTCGGTACTTTGCTTTTTGGGTACTTTGGGCCTTCTTGTTCGCTCCCACATGCAGGTGCCTGAAATTGCCGAACTGGCTGGCATTTCAATCATGTTGCTGGGTGCGGTGCGCTCGCTTGACCGGCCAATTGGCGCGGGCTGGATGCTGGGCGCGGGTATTGCCATCGCCTTTTTTGCACGTGGCTGGGCACATTGCTTGCCCTTTTTGCTCTTGTTACTGGTCAGCTCGATGACACACAGCTCATTGCGCTTTGGTCTGCTTCGTCGCATGACCCGGGCTGCTGCCGTGTTCGCCATTCCTTTTGCCATCTGGTTTTTCTGGCTTATGAGCCAAAAAAACGGGGAATTGTGGTGGAACGCCTGGAATGAATGGAATGTACGCCGCTTTCTGATACTTGACCCAACCCAGTCTTTTGACCTGGTCAAACTGGTAATCACCCTGAAAACCCTGACCTGGTTTTTGTGGCCAATTTTACCCATGGCGTGCTGGACCATTTGGCGTTACCGCAAGGCTTTGACTGAACCCTCCATCCGCATTCCTTTGGCAGGCGGCGCCGCCGGTGTGGTTGTACTGCTGATTACAAACCCGGCCGATGAGGCCAACTATTTCCCATTGCTGGCACCACTTTCAGTGCTTGCTGCAATCGGGCTTTCCACCATGAAGCGCGGCCTGATCAGCCTGATTGACTGGTTCGCAGTGCTTTGGTTTACATTCGCGGCCGTGTTGGTGTGGCTGGGCTGGACTGCAGCCACATTTGGTTTCCCCGCAAAAATAGCAGCCAACTTCGAGAAATTGTCTCCTGGCTATGTGCCCGATGTCATCGGCCTTGAACTTGCCTTGGCGTTTCTGGCCAGCATCGCCTGGATCCGCCTGATCGTATGGCGAACAGCCTCAGGAAGCCGTGCTCTCTGGCGTCCCATGGTGCTGACCACCGGTGGCGTTATTTTGCTGTGGTTGCTGATGATGACCCTGTGGATCCCAAGAATTGATTATGCAAAAAGCTTCAAGGCCTTGGGCGATGCAATTACCCAATCGGTGCTGAATCATCAGGCAGCTGCCAACAGGGAATGCGTTGCAGACTACAACCTGGGCTACGCGCAGCGGGCTACCCTTCAATACCACGCCAAGGTTGACTTCATTCGCAAAGGGCAATTCAAGGAAGCCTCGGAATGTGAGTACCTATTGCTACAAGACGACACCCGGCAAAGCCTTAAGATCAAGGTTGATTTTGAGTCCAAGGCATCTGAGCGGTGGGAATTGATCTGGACCGGCAACCGAAACTCGGACCGACATGAATTCTTCTTCCTGTATGCACGGACCCAGCAGGTAGAACAGCAGACAGAAAACAGCAGTCGTTAAAGGTGTCGCATGGCCAGTAGTATTGTTTTATTCGCCCAGAACCGGCCGCGCAGGGCACTGCTGAATCAGGCTTTGCCAATTCTGCTGGGGCAACTGGCGGTTATGGGCAACGGCCTGGTTGATACATTGATGGCCGGGCAGGCTGGCCCCGATGTGCTGGCGGCCATGGCTGTTGGGTCATCCATTTATATCAGCCTGTACGTGGGCTTGATGGGGGTCATTATTGGCCTGACTCCCATTTGCTCTGCCCACTTTGGCGCTGGCGACCACCGCAAAGTTGGAGAAGACGCCGTGCAAGGCGTTTGGTTGGCCCTGACCATGAGCTGCATTGGCATGGCCATTCTGCTGAACCCGGACCCTATTTTTCAACTGACCAATACCCCTGCTCACATTGCCAGCGACACCCGTGGCTACCTGCTTGGCATTGCCTGGGGTTTGCCAGCAGCCTTGGTGTTTCGTGTGTTTTATGCGTTGAATCAGTCCATTTCACGCCCACAAATTGTGGTGGCCCTGCAAGTGCTGATGCTGCTGCTGAAAATTCCCTTGAACATTTGGTTCATGAACGGCGGGTGGGGCTTGCCTGCCTTGGGAGCGGCTGGTTTTGGTTGGGCCACAGCAGCAACCATGTGGCTGGTGCTCGGTATTTCGGCCCTTATTTGGTTATTCGACAAACATTACAGCGAATTCAAATCCATTCGCAGCCTGAAACCTGACTGGCATCGTCTTGGGCAAATCCTTCGGCTCGGGCTTCCGATTGGTGGCTCATACCTGATTGAAGTCAGCTCGTTCACCGTCATTGCGCTGCTGGTATCGCGTTTCGATGTGTACCAGTTGGGCGGGCACCAAATTGTGTCCAATATGGCGGCCATGGCGTACATGGTGTGCCTGTCACTGGGCAATGCCACAACGGTGTTGGCCTCGCAGCAAATTGGCGCTGGGTTTAACAGATACGCAAGCGTGATCGTAAAGCGCGGCATTGAAACCGCCATGCTGGTTGCCGTCTGCGTTTGCCTGGGTTTGTATGTATTCGACCTGGAATTGATTTCGTTCTACACCAAAGACGCAAAAACCATCGAGGTCGCCTTGGGCTTGATGCCTTGGGTAATCGCCTACCATTTTATTGATGCCGTACAAACTCTGTGCTCGTTTTCGCTTCGGGCCTACCGTGTGTCGGCACGCCCCATGCTGATTTATTTGGTGAGCCTGTGGTTTGTGGGCATTGGCGGGGGCATGTGGCTTGGTGTGTGGCAAGAAAACCCACTGAAATCACAAGGCTTCTGGATGGCGAGCGCAGGTGGGCTGCTATTGGCTGGAACCTGCCTGGCCTTGCTGCTGGCCCATGTAATGCGCCAGCGCAATGCTTTGGAACTTACTTTGCCAACTAAGCCGCAGGCGCTGTCGGGGACTGAGGGCTCTCCTGGCTCGCCTTCGCCTCTGGCGCCACAATGAAATGCTCGCGGTAAAAACGAAGCTCGTCGATTGACTCGTGAATATCAGCCAAAGCGGTGTGCTTGGTTTTCTTCACAAATTTTCGGGCTATGGTTGGGTTCCAGCGTTTGCACAATTCCTTTAGTGTGCTCACATCGAGATTCCGATAATGAAAATATGCTTCCAGTTTGGGCATGTACTTGGCCATGAATCGGCGGTCCTGGCAAATGCTGTTGCCACACATGGGGCTTTTACCCGGGCCGATGTATTTCGCCAAAAATTCAATTAGCAACGCCTCCGCCTGGGCTTCATCAATCGGGGATTCCTTTACGCGCGCAGTCAGGCCACTCTTGCCATGGGTGCTGGTGTTCCAAGCGTCCATCCCGGCCAGAATTTCATCGCTTTGGTGAATGGCGAGCACAGGCCCTTCTTCCAGCACATTCAATTCGCTGTCCGTCACCACAACCGCCACTTCGATGATTTTGTCGTTAAATGGGTCCAGACCTGTCATTTCCATATCAACCCACACCAGGCGATTGTCGTCGCGGGGAATCTTGGTTTCAACAGGGGTGGAACTTGGCGTGGCTTGTGACATAATTTGGATGAGCTTTGAGGTTGAATCTAAAGAGAACTGTATTGTCTCACAGGCATTGAAGCGCAAATTAATCAAGGGTGGTAGCGAGAAATGGTTTTTACTGAAGTCTTTGTTCTGGCAGTAGTGTTGAGTGTGGCGCTTCGCCTTTATCTGGCAAGTCGCCAGGTGCGGCACATTGCCTTGAACCGCGCGCAAGTGCCTGCGGAGTTCAGGGAGCAAATCAGCCTGCAAGACCATCAAAAGGCAGCAGACTATTCAATCGCAAAAACCCGCCTGGGCATGATCAACGTGCTGATTGAAGCCACTATCCTGATGGGGTTTACCTTGCTGGGCGGCCTTCAATGGATTCAAAATTTCACAAGTACCGCCGCCGAGGGTATTTTGGCGGGTTTGCTGCTGATCGCCGTGGTGGGCTTCATCGGAAGCGTGCTTGATTTGCCATTGTCCTACTACAAACAATTCGTGCTTGAAGAGCGCTTCGGTTTCAATCGAATGAAGAAAGGCCTGTTCATTGGCGACTGGCTGAAAGGCTTGCTGGTGGGCGCTTTGATTGGCGGCCCACTGGTGTTCGCGGTTCTTTACCTGATGCGTGAAGCCGGCCAGCAATGGTGGGTTTATGCCTGGGCATTGTGGTTTGGCTTCAGCCTGTTGTTGATGTGGCTGTTCCCCACGGTGATTGCACCCATTTTCAACAAGTTCACCCCACTGGAAGACGGTGCCACGCGCCAGCGCATTCTGAATTTGCTACAACGCTGTGGCTTTGATTCCAGTGGCTTGTTTGTCATGGATGGCAGCAAACGCTCAAGCCACGGCAATGCCTACTTCAGCGGCATGGGCAAGGCCAAGCGAATCGTGTTTTTCGACACCCTGCTTTCGCGCTTGAATGACGATCAAATTGAAGCGGTGTTGGCCCATGAACTGGGGCACTTCAAGAAAAAGCACATCGTGAAGCACCTGGCTTTTTCAGGCATCGGCAGTCTTGTCATGTTTTATGTGCTTGGCCTTCTGGCCAACACACCGTGGTTCTATAGCGAGCTGGGAGTAAACCCTGACCTGGCCAATGGTGCACAAGCCATGGCTTTGGTGTTGTTCATGATGGTACTACCCTATTTCACATTCCCGATTCGCCCGGTGATGTCTTGGCTCAGCCGCAAACATGAATTTGAGGCAGATGCATATGCTGCACAACAAAGCGCCCCCCAGCACCTCGTGAGCGCTTTGGTGAAGTTGTATCAAGACAACGCATCCACGCTCACGCCTGACCCCTTGCATTCCGCCTTTTACGACAGCCACCCGCCAGCGTCCATTCGAATCAGTCGTTTGAACAGCTTGCAAGGCGCCCAATGAGCACCATGAACACGCCGCACCCTGCTCGCCCACTGGCAGACTGGCTGCATGTACGCTGCCAACACTTGGGTGAGGGCCATGCATGGAGTGCCGACGAGATCGAAGCGCAGTTGGACGAGTTTGAATACTGGTCTGTTGAGTTTGATGCCAAGGGAGAACATGCTTTGACACTTTGGCGGCAATATGCATTTGCCAACTTCGAAGGCGTGAAGCTTGCGGTGCATGCCATTACTCATTTGGCCGACGATGAGGACCACCACCCGGAAGTCACGTTTAGCTACAACCGGGTCAAAGTGCGCTGGAACACTCACAGCGCAAACGGAATTACCAACAACGACTGGGCTTGTGCGGCCAAACTTGATGATGCGCTGAAACACATTGGCTAATTCGTCTCTTAACAGGGTGCGCCCCACTTACAAGGGCAAACAAACCGGCAACCACGGAAAAAACTCAGGCAATCCTGATTTGCTGAATGCATTGGTGGTGGCCAGCTACGGGCGCCATTTTTTGGCACGCGACGACAGCGGAACCATTTGGCAGGTTTATGGCAAAGGCAAACGCCGGGACGTGGCTGTGGGCGATGAAATCGTCATTTTGCCCAGCGGCGACATGCAAGCCTGGGTGGAAGACATTCAGCCACGCAAGAACCTGGTGTACCGATCAGACGCACTGAAAAGCAAGATGTTCGCGGCGAACCTGGATGGTGTGCTGCTGATGCTGGCCATCAGCCCACCTTACTCGCCAGAGCTTTTGGGACGCACACTGACTGCCTGCAAACATGCGGAAGTACCACTCACCATTCTGTTCAACAAGGTAGACATTCTGGAAGGCGATTCCGAGACGCTGGAAGCGGTTGAACAGGAGCTGTTTGAAATCACCTTGGGTGAAGTGCCAACACACTACATCAGCGTGACCGAACGGCCTGCCGAAACCGAGACGCTGTTGCGCCCCTTGCTGGAAAAAAAACGCACCTTGATTCTGGGGCAATCGGGCATGGGTAAATCAACCTTGATCAACCTGTTAATACCTGGTGCATTGGCGGCAACCAATGAAATATCAATGGCCTTGAATGCTGGCAAACACACCACCACCCACACCCAAATGCATTTTGGAGAAGAAGGTTTGGAGTTGATTGATTCGCCCGGATTTCAGGCATTTGGTTTGCACCACCTGAGTGAATCGGATTTGCTGAATGCCTTCACTGATATTCGCGATGAAGGCAACAAATGCCGGTTTGCCAACTGCCAACACAAACGTGAACCCGATTGTGCTGTGAAAAACGGACTGGAAGACGGTACCTTGAGCCCAGCTCGGTATGCGCTATACCAAATGTTGAAAGCCGAATTGCAAGAGGCCAGCCAAAGCTACTGACGCATTAGAGCATGCTGCTGGGCAACCAACCCAGAATGGCAAACACCAGCGTTGCCATTAACCACACTACAGCGCACTTGAACACAAGCTGACGAAACTGCTGCAATGCCTGCACCTGGTTTTCTTCACTCAACAATTGCCCTTCGGATGCAGCTTTGGATGCAGGGTCAAATGCCGCGCCACCTACCAGTCCTACTGCCGTAAAAAACACGGCTGTGAGCGGAGCCCTGTTGGAGAAACGGCTGTGATTTTTTGCGGTTCGCCAAGCCAGGGCGGCATCGTCTAGCTGGGCGACCAAACCCACAGTCAATGCCAACAGACGGGCTGGCAACCATTCCATGGCAAACAGGATAAACCGCGGGCTGATCGCCGCCTTCAGTTTGTTGCTTTCCCAAGCCTCTTGCATGGTGGGGCGCTCATGCGCAAAAGCCTGAGCCTGCCACACATCGCGCTCCCGGATCACACTCCAGTGCGCCATCATGTACACCACCAAACCCATGGGCCCAGGCAATGCCAGAAACCAGAAAAACAAGCTGAAGTACTGGCGCAAAGCACGCTCAGTGCCGTGGTAGATGGCATGGAAAACCAATTCGCCCGGACGATGAACAACGGGCTCGCTGCCATCGTATTCTTTCATCCAGGTGAGCAGCAATTCACGGGCGCGGAAAAAGTCGCCTTGGTTCAAAAACAACTGAGCATTGGTAAACACCACGGCAAAGTGCCGAAAACGCAAACCATACAACAGCAAAAACACACTGAGAAAACCGGCGGCAAGCGGAGAAACAGTCCAAAGCACCTGGTACAAAAAGTACACACCCAATACCCAGATCAGCAGTGGCACTAGCCATTGCAAATGCGCGTAGCGCGGTGCCCCCAAGGCTTCCAGATTAATTTCAAGTTCCTGGTTAAAACGATCCACCCAGTCGCGCGCGCGCGTGAACAAACCATCGGGCAAGAAGGTTTCACACACCACGGCGATGAGCAGGGCCAAGTAGGACAAGGTATCAAGCCTTCGCGTTCAGAAAATGGTAAAGGTTGCGAAGCATGGCCGCTGTGGCACCCCAGATGAAATAGTTTTTTCCGCTCTCGGGTGAGTTGTAGGGCATGGCGTAGAAAGTACGCTCGCCCATGGGTGTGTGCAAGCTGCGTTGTTGGTGGTTTTCAACATTCATGAGAAATGAAAGCGGTACTTCGAACACCTCTTCCACCTCGAATGCGTCGGGCGCCAGCGTAAAACCAGGTTGGACCAGCGCCACCACGGGCGTCACCAAAAAATTGGTGGCTGTTTGGTACACCGGCATGGTGCCCAGCACCTCAATGAATGCTCGGGCCAATCCGGTTTCTTCCACGGTTTCACGCAAGGCAGTTTCAATCGGGCTGCCATCTTCGGGTTCACAACGGCCACCCGGAAAGCTGATTTGCCCAGCATGGTCATTCAGGTGGGCGGTGCGCAGAGTGAGCAACACATAAAGGTCATCTTGCCGCTGAACCAAGGGCACCAGCACGGCGGCATCGGCGGGGTCGCGGTCTTTGAAAAAACGTTCTTCAAGCGGCTCGGGCTGCCACGGCAAATCGGCCATGGCAAAGCGGGCGCGCAACAATTCGGCAGACCACATGGGTAAAACGCTCCAGATTAAACAGCCAGGCCGAACAGCATTAATTCAGCAAACTGCTTGCGAAGGGGTGGCGTGAATTCCATCACGTTCAAGGCCATTTGTCGGCCCGCACCCAGCAAAGGATTGTGATTGGAAAAACCTTTCACCATCCAGTCTGTCATTTTAACAACCACCTGCCGATCAGCCACTCTCGACTTCTCAAATTCGTTCAGTGCCAGGGTCAAGCGATGTTCTTGTGCAACAGTTGCCGGGTCAACACTGCGGCAAAGCTGCACGGCATCCCGCAAACCCAGGTTCAGGCCTTGCCCAGCCACAGGGTGCAAAATTTGGGCAGCGTTACCAATGGCCACACGGCGCCCCTGCACCAGTTTGTCGCGCCAGTTCATGCCCAAGGGGAAACTTTTTCTGGGGCCAATGTGTTTGATGGACACACGGCGCCCGAACTGTTGTCGAAGTTCGGCCGAAAACTCGGCATCACTGCAAGCCAATCGCTTTTGAACCTGAGCAAGCGGGGCGCACCACACCAATGAGTATTGCTGCTGGTCGGTTGAAATGGGCAACAGTGCCAAAGGCCCTTCCGAGGTGAAACGCTCAAAAGCCAGTGTATTACCGCCTTCCAGTAAACCAGGTTCCACTTGCAAGGTGACTTCGCTCACCAAGGCCCATTGGTCGTAATCCACCACTTGGTCACGCTCGCCAGCCTCGCCATACAACCCCCCCTCGGCATCCACCCGCAGGTTCACGGTGTATTCGGTACCGTCCTCGAGCTCAAGCACTTCGAGAGAGTCAACTGCGCTACGGTGCGCATACTTCACATTGGCAGGGCGGAAAATTTTTACCCCTCTGCGTTCCAGCGAAGTCGACAAGCAATTCACCAGGTCGCCATAACGAACCGTCCAACCCAAGGCCCGCAAACCCAGTTCATCTGCCTTCATTCGTACCTGGCCAAAACGGGATTGCTCTGACACATGAATATGGTGAATCGGTGTGGCATCGGCTGGGAACCCCAGGCAGGCCAGGCGCAAACGCGTGGCATCGGACAAAGCCAGGATTCGCGGGTCGCGGGCGGAAGCCTCCAAAGGCTTGGCATCAAAAATGGCAATGCGATTGGCGCGGTCACCCCATGTGTTGGCGAGCCAGCCTGCAAAAGCAAGGCCCACAGGGCCAGCCCCAACAATAGCCACATCAAAATCGGTGTGCGAGGTCATGGATTGGTCAGGCTGCCTTGCTGCTTGTTTTTTTGTGGGCTTTCATCGTTGCATGAATTTCAGCCACGGTTTTGGGCGCATCGGCAGTGTAAATATCGCAACCTTTCTGGGTTACCAAAGCATCGTCTTCTATGCGAATACCGATGTTCTCAAACTGCTTGGGCACCCCTTTGCCCGGGCGAATGTAAAGGCCAGGCTCAATGGTGAGCACCATGCCGGCTTCCAGCTTGCGGCTGGTGTGGGGTGCCACACCGTCTTCAGGTTTGGCAGCCGGGTCGCGGTAGCTGCCACAATCGTGCACATCCATGCCCAACCAGTGACTGGTGCGATGCATGTAAAAGCGTTTGTACGCGCCACTTTCAAGCGCCTCGTTCAGGCTCATTTTTAACAGCTTCAAATCGATCAATCCTTGCGCCAGCACCTTCACAGCAGCGTCATGCGGGTCATTGAAACGCGCACCAGGCTTGGTGGCCTCAATCGCTGCGTACTGTGCATTCAACACCACTTCATACACAGCCTGTTGGGCCTTGCTGAACTGTCCGTTCACCGGAAAGGTACGGGTGATATCGGATGCGTAGCAATCCAGCTCGCAACCTGCATCAATCAACAACAAGTCACCGTCGCGCATTTTGGCGTCGTTGGCCCGGTAATGCAGCACACAGGCATTTGCACCCGAGGCCACAATTGAACCGTAAGCGGGTGCTTCTGAACCGTTCTTGCGGAACTGATACAACAACTCTGCTTCCACTTCAAACTCAAACTTTCCCGGCTGGCATACCTGCATGGCCGCAATGTGCGCGTGTGCCGAAATAGTGGCCGCGCGGCGCATGATGTCAATCTCGGTTTTGTCTTTGATCAAGCGCATTTCATCCAGTGAGTGGCTTAAATCAAGCACCGCATGTGGGGCTGAAATTCCCATGCGGGCTTTGCCACGCAAGGTTTTCAACACATCGGCCACAGCCGCCTCCAGGCTTTCGTCTTCACCCAATCGCAAAAACACCGCAGGCTGATTGGCCAGTGTGTCAATCAAATGCTCTTCAAGGTCTTCAATGCTGTAGGCCTCGTGCATGCCGAAGGCCGATTGCGCTGCTTTGGGGCCAAATCGAAAACCCTCCCAAATTTCGCGCTCTTCGTTTTTATCCCTGCAAAACAGCACGGCTCGGGAATCGCCACTGGGTGGCACCACCAAGGCCAAACACGCCTCGGGTTCGGGAAAGCCGGTGAGGTAATAAAAATAACTGTCGGAACGGAAGGCATAATCGGCATCGCGATTTCGCATCACTTCCATGCCGGATTGCACCAGCGCAACACCACCGCCCATCTTCTTCAAACGGCGTGCCAGTTGCTCTCGGCGCTTGGCGTAAATGAGGGGATTGTGGGTAGGGTACCTGCTCATGCTAATGCTTCCTTGCTGAATTCAATCGTTGGTTGAGTTCTTCAAGCCGTTCTGGTGTTCCAATGTCCATCCAGAAGCCGTTGAATAACTCACCTTGTACTTTGCCTGCTGCCATGGCTTGGCGCAACAGGGGAGCGAGTTTTGCGACCTCGTCAACCTTGAGCTTGCTGAATAAACTCGGGTGATACACACCAATCCCGGAAAATGTGAATGCGGTCTCGCCCGGTTCAGGCTGTTTGACTGCGCTGCCCAGCAATGCGAAATCACCTGCCAGGTGGTGCGGCGGATTGGGCACCATCACCAAGTGAGCCAACTGGCCCTGCGGCCATTCACTGGCAATTTGTAAAGCCCGAGCCAAGGGCCAGTCGCAAGCCACATCACCATTGATCACCAGAAACGGTTCATTGCCAAGATGGTGCAAGGCTTTGCGAATACCGCCTGCGGTTTCAAGCGCGGTGGCCTCGGCTGAATAACTTAGCTGCACCCCAAAGGCTGAACCATCGCCAAAGTGGCTTTCAATTTGGTGGCCCAAATGGGCGTGGTTGATCACAATGCGGGTAATACCCACCGCCGCCAAGGCCTCTATTTGCCATTGCAACAAAGGTTTGCCGGCCGCAGGCAACAAGGGTTTGGGACAAAGGTCGGTCAAGGGGCGCATGCGTTCGCCACGCCCTGCGGCCAATATCATCGCCTTCATTTAAAACGTGTATCCCACTTTCACTGCCTTGTTTTCAAGGCGATCCAGCAACAACAACAGGGGCTTGAAGGCGATATATCGGCCTGCCACCAGGCGCACATAACGCAACACCATCGGCAGGTCATTCAGGTATTGGGCTTTGCCGTCGCGGTAGTTCAGGCGTGCAAAAATACCCAGAATTTTCAAATGGCGCTGCAAACCCATGAAATCGAACTGACGATAAAACTCGCCAGGGTCTTCGCAAATCGGCAAACCAGCCTTGCGGGCAGCCTCCCAGTAACGCACGGTCCAGTCCAGGGTTTGTGCTTCGGGCCATTCAATGTAGGCGTCGCGTAAAATGCTCACCAAATCGTAACTCAGAGGGCCTTTCACAGCGTCCTGAAAATCCAGAATACCGAATTGGGGCGCTGCCCCCGCCTGGCTAATCAACATCAAATTGCGGCTGTGGTAGTCTCGGTGAACAAACACTTGGGGTTCAGACAAAGCACTTTGAATCAGCATGCCTTTGATGCTCTCAAGCCAGTTGCGTTCCTGATCGGTCAGCTCGGCACCGTAGTGCTTGCCCACATACCATTCATCGAACAAGTTCATTTCCTGCAACAATTTGTCGGCACCGTAAGCGGGTATGCCTTCGGTGCGGGTATTGGCTTGCAACTGCACCAGATCATGCAGTGCCTGCATGTAAAAGGCGTCTTTCTGTTCAGCTAGAGTGTTCAGCCCCTGCAACATGGTCGTATTGCCGAAATCCTCCAGCAGCAAAAAACCTTCTTCCGGATTTTGCGCCAATACCTGGGGTGCTCTGGAACCCCCATCCCGCAGCAAACCCGCCACATGCACAAATGGGCGAACATCTTCTTTGTCAGGTGGGGCGTCCATCACAATCAGGGTTCGCACGTTATTGGCCTCGCCAACCCGAAAATACCGGCGAAAGCTGGCATCGCTGGAAGCAGCCTGCAAGGTTTGCAGGTCAAACTCGAACCCATTCAGACCTGTCAGCCATTTTTTCAACATTTCTTGACGCAAGGCGCTCATCAAACCGTCCAATCTCTTTAATTTGTAGTTAGTTGCCTATAATAGTAGGATCCTATGGCGCTTGATCGATCCGTCACCTATTTGAGTACATACCCAGCTTGAAGAAAAGCAAAAATTCACCGCAAGTGCACTCAGTGCCCACACGCCCCACAGCCATCGCATTTGCTTTGTTCTGTCTAGGCGCACCCGCGCTTGCCCAAACCACAGGCACCACACCACCCAAGGCCGAGTCCCCCACCCGCCTGAAGATTGACGGTGGACTGCTGGGTGTGCGCAACCCGATACCTGAGGACGAGGCCACTTACATTTCTGCCGACCGCCTTTACGGCAACAGCGCCGAGGAAACCTTTCTGGAAGGCAATGTTGAAGTTCGGCGCAACAAGCTGAAATTATTTAGCGACTCAATCAATTATTCGCCCATTACTGACCGTGCTACGGCCAAGGGCAACCTGGTGATTGAGCAGGAAGGCATGATACTGAAAGCCCCCGAGGGCTCTGTAAAGCTGGGCACCGGCGAAAGCGAAATGACCAAACCCACCTTCGAGCTGAAGGAAATCAACGGCAAGGGTCGGGCCGACAAAATGCAGTACGACGGTATTTCAACGCTGACGCTTGAAAACCCGAACTACACGGTATGCGATGTGCCAAACCCTGGTGCCGCGGATCAAGGTGATTGGTATATCACTGCCGATTCGCTGGAAATTGACCAGGCTGCTGAAGTGGGTCGTGCCCGTGGCGCGAAGGTGGTATTTCAGGACGTGCCTATATTGGGCGCACCGTACTTTTCGTTCCCCACCACCGACAGGCGCAAAAGCGGATTTCTGCCACCCTCGTTTGGCACTGTGTCCAACAGCGGACTTGAAGTAACGGTCCCGTACTACCTGAATATTGCTCCAGACAAAGACATGACCCTGTACCCGAAAATCATCTCGGGCAGGGGTTTCCAATTGGGTACACAAACCCGTTACCTGACGCCAAGCAACGAAGGCGAACTTAAATACGATTACCTGCCGGATGACGAGAAAACAGGCACAGACCGCACTGCTTTGTCCTTGCTGCACAAATACGAAAAAGGTCCTTTGTATGCAGGCATAAATTTCAACCAGGTGTCGGATGACAATTACTTTGTTGACTTCTCCCGGACTCAGGCAGTGGCCTCCCAACGTGTTTTGGTTCAAGAAGGCTTCGTCTCGTACCGTCAGAAAAACTGGAGCGCCAACGTGCGCACCGTGGCTCATCAAACATTGCAGTTATTCAACGATGTGATCGCTGAGCCATATGACCGTTTGCCTGAGGCCACACTTGAATTAAGCCCAACCCGAATTGGCCAGGCCAATGCCTTTGTGTCAGTGAGCGGGCAGTACACCGACTTTGCAAGGCCCTCCTCCGCACCCGCACGGGTTGAAGGCTCACGCGGTGTAACGCGCGCCCGGGTTTTCATGCCCATACAACGGTCCGAATTCTCATTCACGCCCGCGGTCTCGGTGCAAGCCACCAACTACGATTTGCAGGGCCAAACACCCGGGTCACCCGCAGCACCTGGCAGCGTGATTCCAACGGTTTCGCTGGACAGCACGGTTTACTTCGACCGCAAAACAAGCTTTTTCGGTCGCAATGTGAATCAAACCCTGGAACCACGAATTTTTTATCTGTACACGCCATTCAAGGACCAATCCGATCAGCCTATTTTCGACACCTCGGTGACGGATCAAAGTCTGACGCGGATTTTCGCCGAGAACAGGTATTCGGGGCTTGACCGGGTGGGCGATGCGAACCAGCTGACACTGGCTGTGACCAGTCGCTTCTACGACGAGGCCACCAGTGAAGAGTTGTTCAGCGTCACTGGCGGGCAACGTCTGAACCTGAGCACGCCACGTGTCATTTTGCAGGGCTTTGAAGCGCCAACCACCAGTGACTCTGACTTTTTTGCAAATGCACGGGGCCGAATCAGCCAGTCGGTATTCCTGGACGCCACCACGCAGCTGAATGCAGAAAGCGGACGCCATGAACGCGGCAATGTCACCGTCAGCTATGCGCCTTCACTGGGTAAACAACTGAATTTGGGGTATCGCTATACCCGCGCGCAAATTGATCAGTTCGACATTTCAGGCCAATGGCCCATCTCTGACCGCTGGAGCGGCGTGGGTCGTTTAAACTACTCCATGCTGGACAATCGTTTGATTGAAGGCGTGGCTGGTCTGGAATATGGCGAAGGTTGCTGGGCAGTGCGAGTGATTGCGCAACGATTTGCGACTGCACCGTTGCTGGAGACCACATCGCTGTTTGTTCAGCTCGAACTCAATGGATTGGGTCGTTTGGGGTCTAACCCCGCCGACCTGTTGTCCAGAAAGGTGCCTGGGTACACGCCTTTCTCATCCTCGCAAGCCACCCAATGAGCACCCATTAAGTACCCAACCAAGCACCCAATAAGTTATGAACATGAAGCACATTCAACACTGGTTATTCGCAATCTCCGCCTTGGCGGCCGTTGGCCATGCGCAGGCACAGGGTATCAAGGCACCAACGTCCAATCTGCCGGCTGGCAAGCTGAGTTCAGAACTCGGGGCCAGCAATGGTTCAGGCGCAGCAACAATCGACGGCATTGTTGCCGTGGTGAACACCGACATCATTACCCGCAGCGAATTGAACCGACAAGTGGCCCTGATTGAACGCCAGATGAGTCGCCGCGGCGCGCCCCTTCCCGATCGGATCGAATTGCGCAAACAGGTGCTTGATCGCATGGTGATGGACCGCGCTCAACTTCAGAAAGCTGAAGAGGTGGGTATTCGGATTGAGGAAGCCCAAATTGAAGCCGCCATGGCCCGTGTGGCCGACCAGAACGGTTTGTCTCTCGAAGACTTTCTGGCACGCCTTCAGGAGGAAGGCGTTTCACCCGCCCGCTTCCGCGAAGAAGTCCGCAGCGAAATCACCTTGGGTCGCCTGCGCGAGCGTGAAGTGGAAGCCCGCATTCAGGTGTCGGATGCAGAAATTCAAAATTACCTGGCTGCCCGCACCAAAGGGGGCGCTGCAGCCAATCAACCCGAGGTGAATTGGGTACAGTTGCTGGTCAAAGCCCCGAGTGACGCCAGTGGTGCAACGCTGAACCAGGCGAGAACCAAAGTTGAGACCATTGAAAAAGCCCTGAAAGACGGAAAAACGGTGGAAGCCATTGTGCAAGCCAATCCCGAGCTGGCCATTGACGGGACTGGGCAAATGGGTTGGTCCGGTTTTGATGCTGTGCCTACCTTGTTCACAGAATTTCTGTCCAAGGCGCAATTGAATGCCGTGCAAACCATTCGCAGCCCCAATGGCTTTCACGTGTTGAAAGTGCTTGAGCGTCGCGAAAGCGGTGCAGCGCTGGACAATACACCTGTGACGCAAACCCGGGCCCGACACATCCTGATTCGCCCAGGCCCCGACATTACCGAAGCAGAGGCAAAACGCCGACTGAATTTTGCACTGGAACAGCTGCAAGGTGGCGCTGCTACGTTCGATGCTTTGGCAAAGCGTTATTCGCAAGATGGCTCTGCCGCGAAAGGCGGCGATTTGGGCTGGCTGTACCCAGGCGACACCGTACCGGAATTTGAACGCGAGATGAACCAGCTTGGGATTGGGGGGGTAAGCCCGGTATTCCAAAGCCGTTTTGGTTTCCACATTATTCAGGTGGTAGAACGTCGCCAGCAGGCGGCCTCTGAAGAACGCCAGCGCCAGGCCGCACGCCAGGCAATCCGTGCCAGTAAATCAGAGGAAAGCTATCAGGAATGGTTGCGCCAACTGCGCGACGCCACCTTCATCGAAATTCGCCTTTAATTACCAAGGAATGAGCAAGGCCAACAACCTACCTATCCTTGTCACCAGCGGTGAACCTGCCGGGATAGGGCCAGAACTGTGCGCCTTGCTGGCCGAAACTAGCCAAGCCAAACGTTTAAACCGTTCGCTGGTCATTCTTGGCGATGCCGATCTGCTTGAGACACGCGCAAAAAACGCGGGCATTGAACCCAAATGGCAACGCATCAATTCGCTGCGGGAAATTACAGCCAGCGATGATGAAGCGCCTGGTTATTTTCTGCTTGATCACCCCCTTTCAGCGCCCTGCATCACCGGCAAACCCAACCCGGCCAATGCACCCTATGTGCTGGGCCTGTTGAACCTGGCTTGCGATGCTTGCCAGAATGGCACCGCTGCGGCCATGGTGACCGCTCCCATTCAGAAATCCGCAATCAGCCCGCACTGGCCGGGTTTTATGGGGCACACCGAGTACCTGGCGCAACGATGTGGGCAAAGCGATGTCGTCATGATGCTGATGGGCGGTCAAATGAAGGTAGCACTGGCCACCACCCACATTCCACTGGCCCAGGTACCGGCAGCAATTACCCGGGACAGCCTCACCCGCACGCTTGAAATCATGCTTCACGATCTACGCCTGTACTGGAGTTTGCCAAAACCCCGAATTCTGGTGACTGGGCTGAATCCGCACGCTGGCGAATCAGGCGACCTGGGGAATGAGGAAATTGACACAATCACACCGACCATCCAAGCCTTGCAAGCGAAGGGGCACGATGTGCAAGGCCCCTTTCCTGCCGACACCCTGTTTCAACCCAAATATCTGCAAAACAGCGATGCGGTGCTTGCCATGTTTCACGACCAGGGCTTGCCCGTACTAAAGCATGCAAGTTTTGGTCAAGGTGTGAACATTTCGCTGGGTTTGCCTATTGTTCGAACCTCGGTTGACCACGGCACCGCGCTTGACCTGGCCGGTACCCGGAACATGGATGCGGGCAGCCTGAACGAAGCGATAGAATGCGCGCACCACATGGACCTTTGCCGCAGGAACGCGCAATGAAACATCAAGCAAAAAAACGATTTGGCCAACACTTTTTGACCGATCAAAGTGTGTTGTCAAACCTGATCGGTGAGATGCGACCGCGTGCAGACGACACGCTGGTTGAAATTGGCCCCGGTTTGGGTGCGCTGACATTCTGGCTACTCAAGGCAGTGAATCACCTGCAGGTGATTGAAATTGATCGGGACCTGGCAGAGAAACTTCGAACCGGTGGCTGGAAAGACAAGCTCACGGTTCACGAAGTGGATGTGTTGAAATTTGACTTCGGGCAACTTCCCGCGCCTTTTCGCGTGGTGGGTAACTTGCCCTACAATATTTCCTCGCCCATCTTGTTTGCTTTGCTTGAAGTAGCCGACCGGGTGATTGACCAGCACTTCATGTTGCAAAAAGAAGTAATAGATCGCATGGTCGCTGCCCCAAAAACCAGCGACTACGGCAGATTGTCGGTGATGTTGCAGGCCTACTACGACATGGACCATTTGTTTGATGTGCCGCCCGAGTGCTTCGACCCACCACCCCGTGTCATGTCAGCAATCGTTCGAATGGTGCCAAAACCCGCGCAAGAACGTGCGGCAATTCCTGGTGAAATTTTTAGTCGGGTGGTCAGCACTGCTTTTTCACAACGCCGCAAAATGTTACGCAACACTTGGGCCAATGTGGTGCCTGAACACATGGCAAACGCTGCGGGCATCGCACTTACCGCGCGCGCCGAGGAAATTGCACCCCAACAGTTTGTACAAGTGGCACAAATGATGGCCAGTTAAACATCCAACTGCTGCACATGGGCATTGCGCCAATCACTGCCCAACAAATTCACCAGCTTTGTCTTGAAAGACTCGGGTTGACCTGTTGTAAAAAAACTCACACGCTCAAGCAAAGGCACATGTTCGTTGCCCATATTCAACAAGCGCTCGCTTTCCAGACGTGTTTTTAACTGCTTGGCCACTGGCAAACCAGTCTCGATTACGGCCACGCCGGGGCCAGCCAGTTTTGAAATGAGATGTGCAACAAAAGGGTAGTGCGTGCAACCCAGCACAATGACGTCGGCCTGTTTTTGAAGCAACTCGGCTACCACGGGCTTTAACAAAGCCTCAATAGCAGGCTCGGGCATGGGTGATTGTTCGATCAGTTCAACCAGCCCCGGGCACGGGTGTGCAATTACCTTGGCCATGGGGTCAAACCTTTCAACCAAAGCCTTAAACCGTTCGCTGGCCACCGTGTTGGTGGTTGCCAAAATACCCACCACGCCCGTTTTGGTCAGCATGCTGGCGGGTTTGACTGCAGGCTCAATGCCCACAATCGGCCAGTTCGCATGGGCAGCGCGTGCCTGGTTTGCACCTGCGGCAGTGGCGGTGTTGCAAGCCATGACCATGGCTTTACAACCCTGGTTTCTCAGCCAATTGGACAGGGTTAATACACGGTCAGTAATTTCATGCTGCGGCTTGTCACCGTAGGGTAAATAGCGCTCGTCAGCCACGAATTGAAAGCGCTCGACCGGCAAGTGATTCAACATCGCTTTCAGCACGGACAGGCCGCCAACACCTGAATCGAACACACCCACCGCATGTGCGGATTCAAGCAATACGGGCTTTGCCATTCAACACCTTTGAAATACCGGGTAAATCAATGCTTGTTTTCATGATTCGATGAAACCAATAAATCTTAAAATATTAATTACCAATTAATTTAACATTTATACATCATGCCCACTTTCTCGGCTTTCATCGCCCGCACAATATTGCCTTGTATTGTCACACTGTTTGGATTGACTGCAGGGCAATTTGCGCATAGCGCAGAAAAGAATTCAACCCTCCGTCTGCTGGTTGTTCCACAGTTTCCGGCCACTGAAATTCATGCTACCTGGAGCAAATTACTGGATGGGTTGAAGAAAGACGGTCTCCCAGAAATCGAACTGGTTTTCGCAAAAGACATTACCGAGTTTGAGAGCCAGTTCAAGGCTGGACAAGCCGAGTTGATTTACTGCAACCCTTATCACATGGTGATGGCCAAAAAGGCACAAGGCTACACACCGCTCATTCGGGACAGCAAACCATTGACCGGCATTCTGGTTGCAACAACTGGCAGTGCCCACGATGGCATCAAAGAACTCAGCGAGTTGAACGGCAAAACCCTGCTTTTTCCATCACCCAATGCATTCGGTGCTTCGCTGTATATGCGTGCCTTGCTAAAACGGGAGAAGGGACTGGAATTCACCACCAAATATGTAAAGACACACTCCAATGTCATTCGTGGCGTGGTACGTGGTGAAGGGCAAGCTGGTGGCATGGTCAACGCCACGCTACTGGCAGAAACGCCTGAGCTTCAACAGAAGGTCAAGGTGATTTACGAAACCCCACCCGCACCACCGCACCCGATTGCAGCGCACCCTCGCGTAGATGCCTCCACCCGGGAAGCAATTGCGGCCGCTATTTTGGGACACATCAAAACACACAAACAGGTGGGTGAAGACATTCAAATGCCCAACCCTGTGCGGGCCGATTATTTCAAAGATTACAAACCACTTGAAAACCTCGGACTTGAAGCATTTCTTTCCAATTGAAACCGTCTTTTCACACCATCACTCATCCAAGCCTGGGCACCAAACTGTTGGTGTTGGGCATTGGTTTGGTGTTGACGCTTGCGCTGGCATTTACCTGGTTTAACACCAAAACCCAGCGCAATGAATTGCAGGGCGTATTCAATCAACAAGCCACAGCCCTCGCGTTCAACATTGCAGTTTCAAGCAACAGCCATTTGCTTGAAAAAGACTTTGCCATTATTGAAACCTTGTTACTGAAGGCCAATGGATTCAAAGACCTGTATTCAGCCACTGTGGTTTCCGCCGATGGTCAAGTATTGGCCCAGGTTTTGCGCGATTCGAACACCCAACGCCTGTCCCCCCGCTACGATGTTGCTCGCTTGCATGTGGACAAACGCGATCTACACACGCAGTTGCTCAGCAGCGAACGCCACCTGACCGTGATTGAACCGATTGAATCGGGGCGACTGATCGGTCATGTGGTGCTGGAGTTTGATTTGACACCGCTCCAGGCCCGCCAGTCTGAACTCATAGAGCGCAATATTCTGCTGGCTGTAATTCTGATTTTTCCAGCCGCCCTGGCCTTGTGGCTTTTCATCCGCAAAACCATTCTTGAATTGAATGCGCTCACCGATTTTGCACAGCGTATGGTGAAAGACCAGGGTATTGAGCAAGCTACCTCCCCCACTTCCCGAGAGCTGGCCATGCTGCACCACACGTTGAATTGGGCATCGGTCACACTGAGAAAAAAGAACCGGGCACTGGAAGCTGCCAAACTGAAAGCCGACAAATCCAATGACTTGAAGTCGCAGTTTGTGGCCAACATGAGCCATGAAATCCGAACACCTTTGAACGGCATACTGGGACTGACTGAGGTTACCTTGAGCAACAGCGCACTGGCCGAAAAACCGCGCCGCAATCTGGAACTGATTCAACTCAGCGCCGAGCACCTGTTAAGGGTGGTCAACGACATTCTGGATTTTTCAAAGATCGACGCCAATCGCCTGGACATGGACCCTCAACCCTTCGAGTTGCGCCCCAATGTGCAAGCCATGGTGAAAATGGTGTCCAGTGCCTACGCCAAACCCAGTGTTGCAACCGTGCTCGACATTGATCCCGCCATCCCGCACTGGCTGTTTGGCGATTGTCCGCGAATTATGCAGGTGCTGAACAACCTGCTGAGCAATGCGCTGAAGTTTACCCAGCATGGCCAAGTCAGCCTGACAGTTACTGCAAAACAGGGATCCGATAAACACTCAAAAATCAAAAGCAAAATTCATTTCGCAGTGCGCGATACTGGCATGGGAATTTCTGAGTCAGCCCGCACCGAGATTTTCAAGGCGTTTTCTCAGGCAGAGCCTGGCACGGCGCGCAAGTATGGCGGCACGGGCCTGGGCTTGACGATTACCCAGCGCTTGCTTGAATTGATGAATAGTCGGATACATCTCTGGTCTGAAGAAGGCATTGGCAGTGAATTCAGCTTTACACTGGAGCTGCCGATCGTCGAAGAACAAAAAACCACTGAAAATGAAACACTGCCTGTCGATATGACCTCGAACAACAACCCTGCCGCCCCTGAGTTTGGCCACGCCTCCACCGGCCTGCGTGTATTGGTGGCAGAGGACAATATGGTGAACCAAACCTTCATTTCGCATGTGCTGACCCAGCTCGGTATCTCCTATCGCTTTGCAGATGATGGTTTGGCAGCCGTGCAAGCTGTGGAACAGGAGAGGTTTGATATGGTGTTCATGGACATGCACATGCCCAATATGGGCGGGCTTGAAGCATGCCGTACAATTCTTGCCAAACCACAGCACAAAAACCTGCCGATTGTTGGGTTGACAGCCGATGCGATTGCCGACACCCGCGAGGCCTGCATGTCTGCAGGCATGCGCGAATACATTTCAAAACCATTCAAGCGCAGCGACATTGAGGCTGTACTTGCTCGCCTGAAATTCAACGTGTCGCCAATTCCCATGCAAAACTTTGACCACGACAAAGAATTGCTGAAAACAACCATCGACATGATTGCAGCGGAAATTCCGCAACTTGCCGACGAGACCGAAAAACAGCTTTTGGCCATAAATTTATCAGAGGCCAAACGCGCCTTGCACACATTGAAAGGGCATTGCAAACTGGTGGGGGAACTTGCGTTTGCCGACTTTATTCAACAACTGGAAAACCAGTTGGCGCAAAACCAGCTGCCCGCGGCCGATTCAATCGAGCACCTGAAAACCAACCTGCGGGTACTTCAACAACGCCTGCGTCTGTTAAGCCAATAAAGCCTTGTCCATAGCTGCAGTCACCACCAGCTCGACTTTCCAGCCTGGCTTGGCCAACCCTTTCACCTCTACACACGCGCGCGAAGGCGCGGTGCCTTCGGGCAACCAAGCGTCCCACACGGCATTGAACCCCTCGTAATCGCGAACCATATTGGTTAAATAAACCTGAACCAATAGCAAATGGCTTTTGTCAGTGCCGGCACCCGCCATCGTGCGCTCCAGGCTATTCAACAGGTCTCGGGTTTGGGCCTGAATATCCCCTTCCTCGGTGGAAGGCACTTCAACCAAATAAACCACCCCGTTGAAGCTGGTGGAATCGGAGTAACGTTTTGTAGTACCTTGTCTGTGTATCACAGGACCCCCTTCATGAAATTTGAACATTTGGTGCAGATCAACGACCCAAGCTTGCCTGGTATTGACTGGTTAACACGGCAACAACTCTGGTTTGGTTTGGTTGCACGGGCCTGGAAACCCACCCGCTTCGTGCTCGGCCTCGAAGACGCGCAAGTGATGCAAACCAGTCAACAAGGCAATGTCACCACGCTTGCACGCGTGCTCAATTACGGCCCCTTTCAAATTGAAGACACCATTGAGCTGATCGAAGAAGACCGTACCAAGACCCGCATTTTAGCGAATCAGTTTTGCGGCGACAGCACACTGACCATTTCGATTGAAGAACCTGAATCGGGTGAACTGTGGCTGCGGTTTCAGTACCAGGTCAGCGATGCGCCAGTCAGCCAGGGTGGCCCCGAGGTGTCGTCACACGACGTGGACGAGATTCGAAAGCAGGCTTATCGCGCAGCAGACATTGACACCGTGCGAATGATTCGCGAGCTGGCCATGGCCATGCCAGCGAATCAAGCTGACAACCGGAAAGACCACTAGGTGAAAAGCCTGCTCATTTCAGGGCACAGGCACCCATGTAAATTTGGCCGGAACGATTGCCGCTGCGGCAGTAAGCCAAAACCGGTTTTTCCGCTGCATCCAGAATGCGTTTGAAGTCCTCAAGCAGCACTTCCGAGGGGGGTTGCCCCACTTCCATGGGCAAATAGTGAATGGCCAGGCCCAGGCTTTTCGCCTTGGCTTCAATGACTGAGTGGGCCAGTTGAGCGCCCACCTCGTGGTCGGGCCGGTTATTCACAATCGTTTTAAAGCCCAGTTCAGCGATTGCTTCCAAATCTTCCGGACTGATTTGGCCGCACACTGCGACCTCATTGCTCAGTTGCCTGATGCTCATTTCAACAAATTCCTTCGGTGCGTTGTCACAGCATGAAAGCTGCGCCGTTACTGATAAGACAGTTCTTTGGCCTTGCCCCAGAACACTTTGTAAGAAAACGCAGTGTACCCGAGGATGGTTGGCAAAGTGATCACCACACCCACCAGAATAATCTTCAATGCTTCGGGGGAAGAAGCAGCCTCCCACACGGTTAGCTGATTCAGCACCACGTACGGGTACTGACTGTAGGCCAGACCCATGAAGGCCAAGGTCATGACGCCCGCAGTGAGTGCAAACACCATCCAGCCGTAGCCAGCGTCCATCAAACGTTGACTGCCAAGCACATGGTGAATGCCCCACAGGCACAACACCGATGCGATTGGAATGGGTGCCAGCGCCACAATGTTGGGGAAGCTGAACCACTTGTCAAAAATTTCAGGCACCACCAAAGGGGTCATGGCCGAAATAAAAGCGATTGAAGCCAGCATGGGCCAAAAACTGATTCGCCCCCACCGGCGGGATTTTTCAATCAAATCGCCTTCCGTTTTCATGATCAACCAACCACTGGCCAACAAGGTGTACGCAAAAGGCAAGGTAATGGCCACGCCCAAATTGAACACCAATTGGGACCAATGGTTCGAGAAGCCCGTAATGTAGCTACCCAGCATCCAGCCTTGCGAAACCGACGTAACCAGTGAACCAATGAAAAAAATCCGGTTCCACAAAGGCTTGTAGGCAATATCCACCTTTACCCGGAAATCAAATGCCACCCCCCTTAACACCAGGCCCAGCAGCATGAAAGTAACAGGCAGGTACAAGGCCGTGAGCACCACACCGTGGGCTTTGGGAAAGGCCACCAGCAGCACGCCCACGCCCAGCACCAGCCACGTTTCATTCGCATCCCAGAACGGGCCGATAGAGTTGATCATGGTGTCTTTTTCGTCGTCGGTCGCATGGGGCAACAGCAGGCCTACGCCCAGGTCGTACCCATCCAGCACCACGTAAATCAACAGGGACAAACCCATTACACCCATGAAAAGCAAAGGTAAAAACTCATTGAATGTCATGGCAGGCACCCCTTTTATTGTTCACGGCGAAGTTTGTCAGCGGGCGTGGTGGCCGGTGCTGCACCGCCCCAATTGACTTTCTTCGACGAGCCAATGCCACCCAGCAGCATGTACCGCAACACCCACACGTACGAAATAATCAGCCCAATGTACATGGCCATGTACAACAACACCGTGAAAGCCAGCAATTGGGGCGGGTGTTGAGCCACCACATCGGCAGTACCCAACACGCCATACACCACGTAAGGCTGGCGACCAATTTCAGTGACCCACCAACCCGCCACGGTGGCCACCCAGCCCGAGAACATCATGAACATCAAAGCCGTCAATATTAGTCGATGGGTTTTGTTTTCAAGCACTGGGCCGGTTTTGCGGAAAGCCCATACCGACGCCCAAGAAACCAGCAGCATCAATACACCCATGCCCACCATGACCCGGAAGGAATAAAACACAGGCCCTACCGGGGGGTGGGTATTCAGGAAATCATTGAGCCCTTTGATTTCGCCGTTGAAGTCATGCGTCAAAATAAAACTGGCCATTTTCGGTATGCCAATTTCAAAATGATTGGTGCGCGCTTCGCTGTCAGGAATGGCAAACAACAGCAGTGGTGCACCCTTCTCTGTTTCCCATACACCTTCCATGGCAGCCACTTTGGCAGGCTGGTGTTTCAAGGTGTTCAAACCATGCAAATCGCCCACAAAAATCTGGACAGGAATCAGTGCTGCTGCGCCATAAACTCCCAGCTTCAACATGTGGCGAGTGAACGGTTTTTCACGCTTGCGCAGAATTTGAAGTGCGCTACCGCCCGCAATCACAAAGAACACAGTCAAGCCGCTGGCCAGCAACATGTGCGTGAAGCGATACGGGAAAGATGGGTTCCAGATGATTTCCAGCCAATTGGTGGCGTGCATCTGGCCATCAATAATTTCGAAACCCTGCGGGGTTTGCATCCAGCTGTTCAGCACCAGAATCCAGAAGGCCGACAAGGTGGTGCCAAAAGCCACCAAGAAGGTCGCCAACAAATGAACCTTGGGCGACACACGTTGTTTGCCAAACAGCATCACGCCCAAAAAAGTTGCTTCCAAAAAGAAAGCGGTCAACACCTCGTAGCCCAGTAGGGGGCCGGAGATATTTCCGGTCTTTTCCATAAAGCCCGGCCAGTTGGTGCCAAACTGAAAACTCATGGTGATGCCAGACACCACGCCCATGGCGAAAGTCAGCGCAAAAATTTTTGTCCAGAAATAATGGGCCTGCTCCCATTCGGTTTTTCCGGTGCGTACATGCTGCAAGCGCAGATAAAACATCACCCAGCCCAGGCCGATGGTGATGGTTGGAAACAAGATGTGGAAGGTGATGTTGGCCGCGAACTGGATTCGGGCAAGATCGAGCGACGTGAATTCCATACTGCACCCCATAAACCGAACTGGCTACATGATCATGACCATAAATAGGTAAACGCGCTCTGTCAAATTGCTTTACTCAATGGTGCGCTGCGCAACGCGTACAATGCCGAATTACCCTGAAAACGGAACCCGGTCTTGATTAACCGCCCCATGTTTTTCCTGCTGGCTGCACTGGCCGCATTCGCCCCACTGGCGATTGATCTTTATTTGCCCAGCCTTTCGGCAATCGGCAACGAACTACAGGCACCAGCAGGGCGTGTTCAACAAACAGTGACTGTGTTTCTGGCCGGGTTTGCCATGGGTATGCTCTTTTATGGACCACTTTCCGACCGGTTTGGCCGCAGGCGAATGATCTTCGCCGGCACCAGTGTATTCGTCGTTGCAAGCGTGGCCTGCATGTTGGCTCAAAGCATTGAACAACTTTTGCTGTTTCGCCTGATTCAGGCTTTTGGCGGCGGCGCAGCAGCCGTCATTTCGCGTGCTGTTATTCGAGACCTGTTTGGCGAAACCGATTCAGCCCGGGTCATGGCCATGATTGCCATGGTTACTTCGATCGCCCCCATGATTGCGCCACTTTTGGGGGCCTACATTCTGGAACTGGGTTCCTGGCGTTATGAATTCCTCTCCTTGGCGCTGTTTGGTGCAGCGTGCACGGTCGCCGCCTACCTGTTGCTGCCCGAAACATTAAGTCAAACCCACAGCCAAACTTCCATTTCCCTGGCCTTCCGGGGATATTGGACGGTATTTCAACACAGCGATGCACGCCTGTTGATCATTGCAGGTGGAGCGCACTTTGCCGCCATGTTCGCTTACATCACTGGCACGCCATTTGTGTACATCGAGTTTTTTGGTTTGAGTGAAAAAACATATGCTGTGCTGTTTGGCTCAAACGTATTGACATTGATTGGTTTTGGCTATGCCTCAACACGTTTGGTGAAACGCACAGGCACCACACCGCTCATTAAAGTCGGTTCTGCCTTGGGTTTGCTCGGTGCTCTCGTGGTATTGGCCAGCGCCTGGCATGCAGGCACGACCAGTGGGAATTTGGGACTGATGGTAGTTGGCTTTTTGCTGTGTGTGGGTTCACTGGGGTTTGTTGCACCCAACACCACGGCACAGTTGTTGAGCAAACATCCCAAAAATGCCGGGGCAGCTTCGGCCCTGTATGGCTGTGCGCAATTTGGTTTGGGGGGATTGGCCAGTTGGGCTGTTTCAGTGGTGCACGACGACACGGCCCTGCCCATGGCCGCTGCGGTGGTGGGCTTTGCAGCGCTTGCGTGTTGGGCAAGCATTCGACTAAAACGCTGAACTTTTCATTGTAAGCACAAAATTATTGCCATTGTGTTTAATCAACCGCGAAATTGGCATGAAAATTGGACTTTTTGGTCCCTTTACGGTATGTTGTGTCACGAATTTATTCTGCCCAACAACCCAAACACACATTTTTGCACTGCCATATGGCCGACACGAAAGCCCAAAGTGGCGAGAACCAGCCCGACGTGGCTTGGCTCGAGAGCCAGTACAACGTCCGCTCTTACCTGCCCGATCACCCCAAAACCTTTGCTCGCTGGGCTGAACAGTCCCGCTATGCCCGTTTTGATCTGGATGGGTTCTGGAATCAGTATTTCGGCGAATCGGAAGCAGAAACCGTGGATGTCATTCCTGGCAAACCCGGCAAGCCGCTGTTGATTTTCATCCATGGCGGCTATTGGCGTTCGCTGGACAAATACGACTTCACCTTTTTGGCCAAGCCGTATGTGGCTCGTGGCTACTCGGTGGCACTGCTGAATTACGGCCTGATTCCACGCGTGACAATTGAAGACAGTGTTCGCCAAACCTTACGCGGCATTGAGTGGCTCTATCGCCAGGCGGACCGCTTTGGCTTTGATGCCAACCAAATTGTGGTGTGCGGACATTCTGCCGGAGGGCATTTGGGCGTGATGAGCGCGCTGGCGTTTTGGCCCCTGTGGGCCTCTGACCTGCCCCAAGACGTGGTGAAGTCGGTGATCGCAATTTCGGGCATTTACGATTTGAGCCCCTTGGTGCACACACCCTTCATTCAGAAAGACCTGAAGCTGAATCAGAAACGCACCCGCATGGTCAGCCCGGCATTGATGCCCAAGCCCACCATTCCCGTGCACCTGGCCTTTGGCACCAAAGAAACGGATGCCTTCAAGGAACAAAGCGCTTATTTGGCGTCGCACTGGGGTCTGAACCCACCGTTGCAGGTGAATGCCGATCATTTCAGCATTTGCGACAGCATTGCCGACCCGAACAGTGAGTTGTTCATGCTGATTCAGAACCAGTTGCTGTTGCCATCTCACTAAGACAGCGCTAGAAACTGAACGGGTTATCCCCCCATGTTCGGTAAACTGCTTTTCAGGCTGGTGCCGTATAACTAAACTGTACACACCAGCCTGGAGGCAACAATGCCCCTCACAATCGCCTACTCCAACGCCGCAGGTTCACTTGGGCCGCGTTACCCCGATGGTCAAACCCTGATGCGCAAACGTACACTTCGCCAAACCGCGAGGTTGTTCAAAGTAGGCGCTGAAGTACTGCTCAACACAGCGCCTGCCACGGTGATCGCCTACAACATTGCCGAGTTTGGCCGCTGGATTTCAACCAGCCACCCAGTACTGGTTCAGCTGCACACCGGCGAACTGCAATATTGCCGCTTAAGCGATCTGCACACTGCTGAAAACCCGAGCATGCAAACCCACTGACGCTGACTATAATCCGGGGATGAACTCAACATCCCCAACACTCAAAACCATTGGCTTTATTGGCCTTGGCAATATGGGGTCCGCCATGGCGGGCCACCTTTGCAACGCGGGCTACACCGTGCTGGCCTGGGCGCGTAACGCGTCTACCCTCGAAGCACTGGCTGACATCCCTCTTGTTGCGCAACCCAGTATTGAAGCCTTGTGTGCAGGCACCCGCCTGCTTGCTTTAAATGTCACCAACACCGCGGATGTTCAATCGCTGCTGTTTCGCGACGGCGGTATTGCGCAACATGCACAGCCCGGATCAATCATTGTGGATTTCAGTACCATTGACGCGGCCGCCGTGGCTGACATTGCGCGCCACTTGAAGTCTCGGAACGTTGATTACATTGACTGCCCCGTTTCCGGCGGCGCTGCGGGCGCGCGTGCTGCAACATTGAGCATGATGGCAGGTGGGGATTTGGCAGCCTTCAATCAGATCGAGCCCATGCTGAAACACTTGGGCAAAACCATTCGACATGTGGGGCCGTCCGGCGCGGGTCAGGCCATTAAAGCAGCCAATCAAATGGCACTGTGCATTCAATTGGTGGGCATTGCCGAAGCCATGAATTACGCACTGGAGCAAGGTGCTGAATTGAGCGTGGTACTTGAGCTGTTGCAAGCGGGCTTACCCGCGAGCCGTGTGTTGGATTGGGCTGGACCCCATATGGTGAAAGGTTTCACTGACCCGGTTTCCATTGAAGCGCACCTGCATGCAAAAGACGTTCGTATGGTGGCCGATGCAGCGAAGAAGCAGGGTTTGCATTTGCCGCTGTTGTTTAAAACCGCAGAACTGCTGGATGAACTGGTAGCCAATGGGCCGAAGAGTCAGGACACATCGAGAGTTTTTGAGGTGGTTCGCAAGCACATGCGAATCTAGTGGCAAGCCGAACCGCTGAACAGACGTACCGTTCGAGCTTGGCGCATCAACAAGCAATAGCCGCACTGTTCGGGGCTAGCACAGTAACAAGCCGCACAGCTGCACTATTCGGACCTTGGCACAGCCCGAGTTCTCCCAACTAACCCCCTGGCTTGGGTCATGCAAAGCGCAATAGCGCCTTTGCATCGATTCCTTGCGGAATCGCCTCGCGCTGCGAGGCCGTTGGGCGGGCTGGCCTGAACTCGCCCCGACCGCTTTTTTCGAGGGGTGGTTTCAGGCAAGGCGAGGTTCAGCTTGGGGCCAACAGATTTTCCGTCGCAACAGGCACTGCGCTCCGAACAAATCAACCACGCCACACACCCAAACCACACCGCATAAACGAACAACGCAGCATACCCAAACCATGCAGCATCAAATGTCGTACGCCTGCCCGCCACCCAACACGCGGTCTATCAGCTTCGGGGTCAACATCGGTGCAAACACCGCAATGAATTCATACATCAGCGTGCGCATGAACACACCTTGCCGCAGGGCAATTCGCGTGGTGTTGCGGCCAAACAAGTGGTCCACTGGTACAGCCATCAACCCTTTGTCTTTCAACGCATCAAAAGCCACTTCAGCAATAATACCCACGCCCAAACCCAATCCCACGTAGGTTTTAATCACGTCCGCATCAATGGCCTCAAGCACCAGGTCAATGTTCACCCCAGCCTTCTGAAACGCTGCATCAATTTTCTTGCGGCCCGCAAAATGGGTTTCATAGGTGATGATAGGCATTTGATCGAAATCAGCCAGCGCAATTTGCCGCCCGCCCGATGCAAAAGGTTTTAACAGGGGCGAGTCGGTGGGCGCCACCGCAATGTGGCCCCAGTCGTAACAGGGAAATGTCACCAAGTCAGGCTCATCGGCCAAAGCCTCGGTGGCCACAGCCAAGTCGGCCTGGTCTTTGCGCACCCACTGCGCCAGTTGCTCGGGGGTGCCCTGCAACAAAATCAGCTTCACTTTCGGGAATTTCTTGCGAAAAGCAGCCACCGCCTGTGGCAACACATAGCGTGCCTGTGTGTGGGTTACGGCCACTGTTAACTGCCCGCTCTCGCGCGCTGCAAATTCTTCGCCTACACGCTTGATGTTCTCAAGCTCGGCCAACACGCGCTCGCAGGCTTGATACACCAATTCACCGGGAGGCGTTAAACCTTTAATACGCTTGCCGTGTCGTTTGAAAATCTGAAAGCCCAGCTCTTCTTCAAATTCGATGATTGCCTTGGACACACCTGGCTGAGAGGTGAACAGCGCTTTGGCCGCATCGGTCAAGCTGAAGTCATGGCGAACCGCTTCCCGAACGAATCGAAGCTGATGCAAGTTCATAAAAACCCTTTATTCCACAGGGGAATATATAAATGGAAATACTATCGTTTGAATTATAAGGGCTAGCGCTTACACTTCAAGTCCCAAAAAACCATTTTCATCGAGCTTTCACGTGCCTTTCGACATCAATTTAGTCTACGTAGCTTCTGGCCTGGCGGTCGGCCTTCTGGTCGGCCTGACCGGTGTAGGTGGTGGCTCGCTGATGACGCCATTGCTCACCGTGTTGTTCGGTGTACCTGCCACAACTGCCGTGGGCACAGACCTGGCCTTCGCCGCAATTACCAAGGGCGCGGGTACTGTGGTGCACCGCCTGCGCAGCACGGTGAAATGGAAAATTGTAGCCCTGGCCTGTTTGGGCAGTGTGCCCGCGTCATTGATTACAATTGCGATTTTGCACGGCTTGGACATTCAAAACGCTGACAAAGGCAGCCCGATTGATGTGTTCATTCGCTGGTCCATTTCCATTTGCGTGATGTTGACCGTGGGCGTGCTTATTTTCAAAACAAAAATTGTTCATTGGCTGCAAAACCATCCACAGGCCCAATTGCAAGACAAAACGCGTACTATCGCGACCGTGGTTGCATTTGCAGTCATCGGCATGTTGGTAACCGTTTCATCGATTGGTGCAGGTGCAATTGGCGCGATGGTGCTGATCATGCTGTATCCGCACCTGAAAGCCTCTGAAATTGCGGGTACCGACATTGCCTATGCGGTACCACTTACGACTGTGGCGGCCTTTGGTCACTTTAGCCTGGGCACCGTTGATTTTGGTTTGTTGGGCGCACTGTTGCTGGGGTCCATTCCCGGTATTACGGTGGGCAGTTATTTAAGTCGCGCAGTGCCTGAAAAGTTCTTGCGCGGGGTATTGGCCACGACCCTCACCGCCGTGGCCGCAAAACTGGTGATGTAAATGTACAAATACGACGACTACGACCACGCCCTTGTACGCGAACGCGTGGCTCAGTTTCGCAACCAAACCGAGCGCTTTTTGAAGGGTGAACTGACAGACGAAGAGTTCCGCCCCCTGCGCCTGCAAAACGGCCTGTACATTCAGCGCCATGCGCCCATGCTGCGCGTGGCCATTCCTTACGGCCTGCTGGGTGCAAAACAGTTGCACAAGCTTGCCGATATTGCGGCCAAATACGACCGCAACTACGCACACTTCACAACGCGCCAGAACATTCAATACAACTGGCCTGCACTGGAAAATGTACCTGCGATTCTTGCGGAACTGGCTGAAGTTGAAATGCACGCCATTCAAACCAGCGGCAACTGCATTCGCAACACCACCAGCGATCCGTTTGCAGGTATTGCGAAAGACGAGTTTGTAGATCCACGCCCATTCTGCGAATTGATTCGCCAGTGGAGCACCTTCCACCCTGAGTTCGCTCACCTGCCCCGCAAATTCAAGATTGCAGTGAATGGCGCAGCAGAAGATCGCGCTGCCGTGCAAGTGCACGACATTGGTGTGAATTTGACCCGCAATGCTGCTGGCGAAGTGGTAGCACAAGTGCTGGCGGGCGGTGGTCTGGGTCGTACACCCGTGATCGGCTCTGTCATCAAGAACGACCTGCCCTGGCAGGAACTGCTGACCTACATCGAAGCGGTGATGCGCGTGTACAACCGCTATGGTCGCCGCGACAACCTGTACAAAGCCCGCATCAAAATTCTGGTGCGCGCGATTGGTCCCGAAGAATTCTCCAGGCAGGTTGAAGAAGAGTGGCAGCACATCAAAGGTGGTGTGTCGGTGATTCCCCAGAAAGAATTTGACCGTGTTTCATCTTTCTTCACGGCCCCCGCCTACGAGCAGTTCAGTGCTGAACAGGTGGCCACCATTGCAGAGCAAAACCGTGGCCTGCGCGCCAAGCACGTAGGCTTTGACCGCTGGCTAACCCGCAATGCGCGTGAACACCGCCAGCCCGGTTATGTGGCCATCAGCATTTCACTGAAGCGCCCTGGTATCGCCCCCGGCGACGCCACCACCGATGAAATGCACTTGATTGCCGACCTGGCCGAGCAGTATTCATTCGGTGAGCTGCGTGTGACTCACGAACAAAACTTTGTACTGTCCGATGTGGCTGAGCAAGATTTGTTCGAATTGTGGAGCACGCTGAAAGAGCACAATTTGGCCATGCCCAACATTGGCTTGGTCAGCGACATGATTGCCTGCCCGGGCGGTGATTTCTGTTCACTGGCCAACGCCAAATCCATTCCGATTGCCTTGGGCATTCAGGAAGCCGTGGACAACCTCGATTACCAGTTTGATCTCGGTGATCTCAGCTTGAACATCTCGGGATGTATCAACTCCTGTGGTCACCACCACATCGGCAACATCGGTATTTTGGGTGTCGATAAAAACGGTGAGGAGTGGTACCAGGTTACGCTGGGCGGCCGCCAAGGAAACAATGCATCCATCGGTAAGGTGATCGGCAAATCGTTTTATGCCGAAGACGTACCCGGTGTGGTGGTGAAGTTACTTGAAGTGTATGTGCGCGAGCGTCATGAAGATGAACTGTTCATCGACACCCTTGACCGCATTGGCGCCGAGCCCTTCAAAGACCACGTGTACGCCAACAAGGAGGCTGCATAAATGAGCCAAATTATTGTTAAGCCGTTAAACGGTGAAGCCGCAATTGTTGCCGATGAATTTGTGGTTGTTGAAGTGGGTGCGGCTGAAGCACCTGTGGCAGTTCCCTCCGAGGGTAAAGTGCTGGTGCACTTGTCCGTGTGGGAAGCAAGCAAGGCAGAATTGACTGCACGCGCCGAAGCGGGCGATTTGGGTGTGTACCTGAACCCCGAAGACAACCCGGAACAATTGCAGGGCGACGTGAATGTGCTGAAGTTGATTGCATTTCACTTCCCGGTGTTCAAATACGGCCAGGGTTATTCAGGCGCAGTATTGCTTCGCAAACGCTATGGCTTCAAAGGCGAAATTCGCGCATTTGGCGACATTTGGCGCGACCAGTTTTTCTACCTGGCACGTTGCGGCTTTACGCAATTCGACATCAAGGAAGGCAAGTCGCTTGAAGACGCATTGAATGCGTTTTCCGATTTCACCATTCCATACCAAACCAGTGCCGACGGCTCGCTGCCTGTGTTCAATCGCAGGGCAGCCGCCGCGGGAGCATAAGCATGAATGCAGTGAACACTTCACGCTTTCACAGTGTTGAAGCAAGCCCTGAAAACAACGCTGCATTCGAGCAAGTGATTGCTGTGTTTCGTGGCCCCCACCAGCCTGCCACCGATATCGCAGGCAAAGTGCAGGCGCTGGAAACCCTGTTGACCGGAGCCGCGCAAGAGTTCGACAATATTGCACTGGCCAGCAGCCTTGCGGCTGAGGACAATGTGTTGTTCGATGTAATCGCACGCTTGAAGCTGAACATTCGCGTATTCAGCCTGAACACCGGTCGTCTGCACCAGCAAACCCTGGATGTAGCCCCAGCCTTGCAAGCCAAGTATGGTCAAACAGTGCAGTGGTTTGAACCACAAGCGCAAGCTGTTGAAACCTACGTGAACACAAAAGGCCGCGATGCATTTTATGAAAGCACCGCGCTGCGCAAAGAATGCTGCGGTATTCGCAAGGTAGAACCTTTGGCGCGTGCCCTTCAAGGTGCAAAAGCCTGGGTAACCGGCCAACGCCAGGCGCAGGCAGCGACCCGCGCCGCACTGCCTGTGCGGGAATTCGATGCCGACCGCGGTATTGAAAAATTCAATCCGCTGGCGGATTGGAGCGAGGCCGATGTGTGGACCTATGTCCGTCAGTTTGAGGTGCCCGTGAACAAGCTGCACTTCGAAGGTTTCCCTTCAATTGGCTGCGAACCCTGCACTCGAGCAATCACCATTGGTGAAGACATTCGCGCCGGCCGCTGGTGGTGGGAAGACCCAAGCAGCAAGGAATGCGGTTTGCACAACGCAAATTTAAAGAAATAAGTTCAAGAAACACACTGAATCTACAAGTTGAGAAAAATCATGAGCACGCAAGTGAGCACGCAAAAACACACCATGTCCCACCTGGACTGGCTTGAAGCAGAAGCCATCTACATCATGCGCGAAGTCGCGGCGGAATGCGCACGTCCCGCCATGCTGTTCTCGGGCGGCAAAGACTCCATCGTGATGCTGCGCCTTGCGGAAAAAGCATTTCGCCCCGGCAAGTTTCCATTTCCCCTGGTGCACATTGACACCGAACACAACTTCCCGGAAGTGATTGAATTTCGCGACTGGAAAGCCAAGCAATTGGGCGAAGAACTGATTGTTCGTTCACTGGAAGGCTCCATCAAAAAGGGCACCATTCGCCTGCCGCACCCCGACGCTTCACGCAATGCGTTTCAAAGCGTCACACTGCTTGAGACCCAGGAAGAATTTGGCTTTGACGCACTGATGGGCGGCGCACGCCGTGATGAAGAAAAAGCACGTGCGAAAGAACGTATTTTTTCGTTCCGCGATGGCTTTGGTCAATGGGACCCAAAAAACCAGCGTCCTGAACTTTGGGACCTGTACAACACCCGCGTTCACCCCGGCGAACACATGCGCGTGTTCCCGATTTCCAACTGGACTGAACTGGACGTGTGGCAATACATTGAACGCGAAAAGCTGGAACTGCCCAACATTTACTACGCCCATGAACGCGAGATTATCGAGCGCAATGGTTTGTTGGTACCTGTTACCGAGATGACCCAACCCAAGGCCGGTGAAACTGTCACAACGCGCACGGTGCGTTTCCGCACTGTGGGCGACATTACCTGCACCTGCCCAGTGGCAAGCACTGCAGCCACGCCAGCTGAAATCATTACTGAAACAGCGGTGACCGACATTACCGAGCGCGGCGCAACCCGCATGGACGATCAAACTTCCGAGGCCTCCATGGAGCGCCGCAAGAAAGAGGGTTATTTCTGATCCCCGGGCCTACGAGAAACACACGCGCGAAATAAACAACGAGATGAATACCATGAATGCAATTAACGAAGCCTTGAAACTGAGCACCCAAGACCATGGGGTACTGCGCTTCATCACAGCCGGTTCTGTCGACGACGGAAAGTCTACCCTGATCGGCCGCCTGCTCTTTGACAGCAAAGGTATTTTTGCCGACCAGCTGGCTGCCATTTCCAAGGCAAAAAACAAGCGCACTGCCGGCGATACCATCGACTTTTCATTGCTAACCGATGGCTTGGAAGCCGAGCGTGAGCAAGGCATCACCATCGACGTGGCTTACCGCTACTTCGCCACGCCTGCGCGCAAATTTATTGTGGCCGACACACCGGGCCACGAGCAGTACACCCGCAACATGGTGACTGGTGCGTCCACAGCCGACGTAGCGATTGTGCTGGTCGACATTACCCGCGTTACTTTTGAAGAAAGCACAGAAGGCCTGAAAGCCACGCTGCTGGCCCAAACCAAACGCCACAGTGCAATTGCCGGCAAGCTGGGTATTCCCGCCATTTTGTTTGCCGTGAACAAAATGGACCTGGTTGATTTTGATCAGGCCAAATTCATTGCAACTGAAAAAGCCGTGCGAGAACTGGCTGTTACCGTTGGCGTGCAAGAGGCGCTGGTGCTGCCCATTTCCGCCCTCACAGGTGACAACGTGGTTACTGCCAGCCCCAAAACACCTTGGTACACCGGCCAGCCCCTGCTGCCCATTCTGGAAAACATCCCCAGCCGTGCTGACCGCGCAGAAGCAGCTCACAAGGTAGGCTTCCGTTTCCCGGTGCAATTGGTGGCACGCCACGATGGTCACAAAGCCGAAGATTTCCGCGGCTACATGGGCCGAGTCGAAGGCGGCAGTGTGAAAGTTGGCGACACGGTGGTGGTGCATCCTTCAGGCCAAAGTGCCGTGGTATCTCGTATCGTGTTTTTGAATGATGACTTGCCAGAAGCCCACCTGGGTCAGTGCGTAACACTGGTGCTGGACCGCGATGTAGATGTGTCCCGTGGGGATCAAATTGTCAGCAGTGGCGACACGGTTAACCACGCCCCGGTGAAGGCATTGACGGCCGACATTTGCTGGCTGGACAATGAACCATTGAACCCTGCACGCAAGTACTGGATCAAGCAGACCACTCGCCAAACCCAAGCCAAAATTAAATCGGTGAATTTGGTGCTCGACATTCACACCCTGCTGCACGGTGAAAGCACCAAAACGGTGCAAATGAATGACATCGCACAGATTGAATTGGTGCTGGCCCAGCCCATCGTGGCGGATTTGTACACCGAATGCCGTGCAACAGGCAGTTTTATCCTGATTGACGGTGCCACCAACCAAACTGTGGCCGCTGGCATGATCGTTGCAAAGAACTAGGCAACGACCCTTCACCCGGTTGTTGGTTGCTTGTTCTTAAATAGGGACTTTTGAGATGGGACGCGTTGTGTTGATTGGGGCAGGACCTGGAGCGGAGGATTTAATCACCGTTCGCGGCCTGAAGCTGTTGATGCAGGCAGACTGTGTGTTTTACGACGCGCTGGTCAGTCCCTCTCTTCTTTCTGAAGCCCACCCCAATGCAAAACTTGTCGCCGTTGGAAAACGATGCGGCAAGAAATCGACTGCCCAGCACTTCATCAACAAACAGCTTGTTGAAGCGGCTGAGAAATACCGCTTGGTTGTGCGCCTGAAAGGCGGCGACCCCATGGTGTTTGGCCGTGCCGACGAGGAAATTACCGCACTGAAAACCGCAGGCCACACCGTTGAAGTGGTGCCTGGTGTTACTGCTGCACTGGCGGCGGCCAGCAGCCTGCAAGCCTCGCTCACCTTGCGTGGTGTGGCCCGCAGCCTTACTTTAACCACCCCTTCAGTGGGCGCTGATGAAGTACCCAGCACCGAATTGTTCACCGGGACTGAAAACGACACCGTGGCTGTGTACATGGGTTTGCGTCAGGCCGGGCCCTGGGCTGCCGCCTTGCTTGAAAAAGGCCGCAATCCCAACACTCCCGTCATTCTGTGCGAAAGCGTGTCATTGCCCGCCGAGAAATTTACACCACTGAACCTAGGCAAGCTGCCCTTGTTTTCTTCGGAACAACTTACCGATGGACCTTGCCTTATCCTGATTGGGCAAGCGCTGGCCAAAGCGCAGGCTGAATTGCTCACCGGCAATAAAAACCCGGCCAGTGTTGAATTGACCGGGTCGTTATTCGGATCGAACAAAGCTGCTTGATCGTCGGTAAAGCGGACATTTAACCCGCAGCGGCCTCGCACTTCTTCATAAATGAGTTCTTGGCTGCACCGGCCAGCTTCTTTCCGTCTTTACCCACCGCGCGTTCTTCGCAGCTGGCCTTGTTTTCAGCCAGGCATTTTTTCATGAACGAATTTTTTGCAGCACCCGCCAAGGGCTTGCCCTCTTTGCTCACAGCCTTGGCCTGACAAGCGGCCTCGGTCGATTGTGCGTGGGCGGGAATGGAAAAACACAGCGCAGCCAACAGCAACCATTTCTTCATATTGTATCTCCAGTTGTTTTGATTAAACCTGCTGAACAATTTCAGTGGCAATTGCTTGCCACACTGCATCCCACTGACCCACAGCCGTTGTGGCTTCAATGTTCAAACCCGGGTGTCTGGCTTTCATTTCAGCCATGATCACCGGGAAATCATTTTTCAAGTGTCCGCCCCGACCAAAGAAAATAGGCACCACTTGAATGTGCTTCACCCCACCTTGCGCCATGCAATCCACGGTATCAGGCAAGCTGGGGGCCATCAGTTCCAGAAAGGCCAGCTCGACCTGCACACCGGGCAACTGCGCCACCAACAGGCTCTGCAAATGTTTCATGGGCTCGGCCCACTGCGGATCGCGTGCACCGTGGCCAAACAACACGATCGCTTTTTTTCCGGTACTGCTCATCGGTTCCTCAATACATTCAAAGTACGCCAAGGCGCTGGTTGCGACACCCACCACAATGCCCCCATACCCACCACAAATCCCAGCAGGCTGGGCAAAGCAGCGCTCACAAAGGGCGGGAAACTGGCCACCATGCTGAGGTGGGAAAACAGGTTGTTGACCAAATGGAAACCCACGCCAATCATGATGCCCGCAAACACCTTTACGCTGACACTGCCCGAGCGGAAATGCAGGTAGGCAAACGGCAGCGAGATCATCATCATGATGAGAATGGCAAACGGGTACATTATTTTTTTGGCGAAGGCCAAATCAATGTTGTCAGTGGCCTGCAAATTACTGCTCAGGAATTTCGAGTAGTTGTACAACTGCCAGGCGCTCATGCGGTCAGGGCGAACGAATAAACCCGTGAGCAACTCTGGGGACAAATTCGAGGTCCAGCGCATGGTGTCGAGTGATTCAAATTCACTGGCCTGAATGGTTAAACCCGCACGGGCCGCATCGGGGTTGTTCACTGCCTCATCGAAATAACGCTGCAGCAAAACATTGCGCAATTCCCAATCGCCACTGTCCGGATCAAACTTTGCACTTTCAGCGCGAACCCAAGCACGAATTCTGGATTCAGGATCGAGCTCATAGTATTCAAGTTTGAGCAATTCGCCGTCTTTGTTGAATGAATCAAAATTCACGAAACGCACCCTCGACTCTGCATCCGGGGCACTGTAGGTGTCTCGCATCCAGTAACCACTGCGGAAATCTCGATCTACCTCGTAACCCAGTGCCTTGGCCCGCATGGGCACCGCCGCCCTTTCGGCCAAGGGTGCCACGCCCTCGCCAAACAACACCGTAATCACCACTACCCCAGCTGCAATTCGAACCAGCATTTTCAGCATGCTGGTGGTGCTTAGACCTGCGGCGCGCATGGCAGTCAATTCACTGCTGGCGGCCAATTGAACCAGCGCGTATATGGAACCAATCAGCGCGGCGATGGGCGCTATTTCGTAAACCCGTGCAGGCAGGCCCAGCAACACGGCGATGAAATAATAAAACCAGCTGGTGCCGGGCAAACTCAAACGGTCTACCTCGGCGATCAAATCAAAAAACGCGAATAAACCGACAAACGCAACCATCACAAAACTGATGGCTTTGTACAGCTCGCTGCGAAAATACACCAGCAGCGAATGGGGTACCTGAAATGGTTTGCTGACCTGTTTGCGAACATCGCGGGAGGACATTTTCATCGCTTGATCTCCTGGCCCGCCACCACGTCTTGCAAATCAAGGGCACGACCCGGTCTGCGCCAGCGAAGCAGAGGCGCACCCGCAGGGCGGTTGCGCTTCACCATCAACAGGTAAAACATCAGCAATACGCTGGCATGCGGCAGCACCAAGGCCACCCAGAAGTCAAGGGTTTCCTTGGTGACCATGCTTTGGGTGACCGACACGATGTTGCTGTAGGTGAGATAAATCAACAGGGCAAAAAGCTGGTTCAGTGAATTGCCGCCGCGCGGATTGACAAAGGCCAATGGAATGGCCAGCAAACCCAGTGCCAGGGCAGACAAGGGCAAGCTGATTCGCCACAACAGTTCGCCCTGGGCGGCTGGTGAAAAATCGGCGATCAGCAAATCGACACGGCGATGTTGCAACTGAAAACTGGGCGCTGCACCCAATGTGTTGTCAATGGCCAAGCCATAAGTTTCAAACTCGGTGCTGGTAAATCGCTCACCGGTGCCGTCCAGAGTAGCGCGGCGCCCGCCACTCAACACCAGGTAGGGCTGGCCTCCTGCATCCACTTCCACGCTGCCACGTGCAGCCGAAACTACTGTTCGGGTATCGCCTTTGGAGTCGACCACAAATACATTTTCGACCTGCTTGGTCACTTCAGATTGACGCTCTACGAAAAACACGCGGTTGCCTTCGCCTGATTCCCTGAACTGCCCTGCGCTGACCTTGCTCACATCACTGCGTTTGGCAAAACGATCTTTGGCAGCATCCAGTTCGGCTTTGGCCCACGGCGTAAGCCATACCGAGCACACCATGGACAACACGGTGAGCGGCACGGCAAAGCGCAGCACGGGCCGCACCAGCGAGAACAGCGACACACCCGAGGCAAACCAGGCAGTCATCTCCTGCTCTTTGAAGGCACGCGATACCACACCCATGACGGCGATGAACACAGTGATGACCAAGGCAGCCGGCAGGTATTGAAGACCGCCCAATAAAATGAGTGTAAATACTTCAGCGTTGTCAACCTTGCCGCCCGCAGCCTGACCCAGGGTGCGAACCAGCACAGTGGTCACAATGATGGTGAACAGGGCCACGAAGGTGGCGCCTGCTGTTTGTGCGAAGTCTTTTCGAAAAGTGGATCGAAACAGCATGCAATGCAGGTGGGCTGTGCTTTGACTCGCCAACCCAGCTTGTTAATAATGGTAGATTGTCGCATGCATTCGTTTTGAATGGTCGAGCATTAATCGCAACAAGGAACACCATGACAACAACACCCGCCACACCCAAAGCCAAAAAACCCAGCTCCCCACGTGTTGCCAAAAAAGCGGCGCCCACGCCGCCACCCATGTTCAGCTTCAAGGCGGGTACGGGCGCTGTTGCCAAAGTGACTGCTGGCGGGCCGGTGCCAACCAAGGGATGCGATGTGGCAGTGGTTGCGGTGTACAAGGAGGGCGAACTGACCGCCGCCGCGAAACGGGCCGATGTTGACACAGAAGGCTTGGTGGCCAATGCCTGTAAAACCGATAAAAACCTGGGAAATGCTGGCAGTTGCCGCGTGGTTTTCAACACCGCGAAAGCCGGCGCGCCGGTGTACGTGCTGGTGGGTCTGGATGAAGCCGACAAGCTGAACACCAAAACCCTGCGAAAAGCCACCAGTGCCGCCTGCGAAGCACTCAAAGGCCTGAAGCCTGCGAAGGTATTTTTCGCCGTGAACCAAGAAGTGCCCAAGAAAAGCAGCGACAAGGAAATTGCGGCTTTGTGCGCACGCACCATCACCGAGAGTTTTTACAGCTTCTCGGCCTGCAAAAAACAGGATGAAGACGCAGCCGCCCCTCCCGCCTTCGAGCTGGCCTGCACCAAATCCACCCAAGAGGCTGTTGAAAAAGGCGCCGCCATTGGCCAAGCGATTGGCAATGGCATGCAGCTGACCAAAGACCTTGGCAACTTGCCCGGCAATATTTGCACTCCAAATTACCTGGCTGAAACAGCCAAAGCCCTGGCCAAGCAATACAAGCTGGGCGTTGACGTGCTGGACCACAAAAAAATGGAAGCGCTGGGCATGTTCAGCCTGTTGTCGGTGGGCAAGGCTTCCAGTGAACCCCCAAAGCTGATTGTGCTGAAGTACAACGGCGCAAAAGACCCCAAGGAAGCCCCAGTGGTGCTAGTGGGCAAAGGCATTACCTTTGACACCGGCGGCATTTCCCTGAAGCCTGGCGCTGGCATGGACGAAATGAAATACGACATGTGTGGCGCAGCCAGCGTGTTGGGCACCATGAAAGCCGCCGCTGAAATGAAATTGGCCCTGAACCTGATTGTGGTGGTACCCACGGCCGAAAACATGCCGGCCGGCAACGCCAGCAAGCCCGGTGATGTGGTGGTGTCCATGAGTGGTCAAACCATTGAAATCCTGAATACCGATGCAGAGGGCCGCCTTATTCTGTGTGACGCACTCACCTACGTTGAACGGTTCAACCCCGCCGCAGTGGTTGATGTCGCCACACTGACAGGTGCCTGTATTGTGGCGCTTGGCCACGTCAACAGTGGCTTGTTCAGCCCCGATGACGACCTTGCCAATGAATTGTTCAAAGCAGGCCAAAACGCATTGGACACCGCTTGGCGCATGCCCTTGGACGAGGAATACCATGAACAGCTGAAAAGCAATTTTGCCGACATGGCCAATATTGGTGGCCCACCCGCAGGCAGCGTGACCGCAGCCTGCTTCCTGCAGAAGTACACCAAGGCCTACAGCTGGGCCCACCTGGACATCGCGGGTACAGCCTGGCATTCCGGCAAGGCCAAGGGTGCCAGTGGTCGACCAGTGCCCTTGCTGGCCGAGTTTGTCATGAAGCGTGCAAAATCCTGAGGGTTGTGAATTGACCCGAATTGACTTTCACCTCAATGTGTCGGACCACCTGCTGTACACCTGTCGATTGATTCGAAAGGCGTACGGCAGCGGTTTAAAAATTGTGTGCTACAGCACCCGCTCCGAGGTACTTGAAAACCTGGACAAGCTGCTGTGGACGTTCTCGGAAGAGGACTTTTTACCCCATGTGGTCAGTGGCCACCCCGGCGTGGCCGACACGCCCATTGTGTTGACCGACAAGGCCGATGACATTGCCCACTACGATTTGTTGATTAACCTGGATGAGCAATGGCCACCGTTTTTTGCGCGGTTTGAACGGCTCGTTGAAATTGTGGGCACAGACGAAGACAACAAGGCATTGGCGCGGCAACGCTACAAGTTTTACAAGGAACGGGGTTACCCGCTGAATACCTTTGACCGCGCCAACGGTTAATCGGGGCTTAAGGACAACAACATGAGTGAACATTTTGATGGTGGCCCGCCCCTGTTGACCGAGGTAATTGAATCGGGTTTGCGGGAAATTGAACAATCCACGGGTAACCGCCTGAGTGGCAACTTGAGCGACCCGCAAATTGAAATTTTGCGGGCGCAATTGCCTGAACTGTTCGAACGCGCCCTGCTACGGATCAAACCCCAGCTGATGCAAGAGTTTGAAAAAGTAGTGCTGGACGCGCTGAAAAAATAATCAGGTTTTGAACACCTGCACAGACTGCGTCAAGCTGCCTGCCAAGTCTGAAATTTGCTGAGCCACATACTTGTTTTGCGCAATGGCCGCTGTGTTTTCTTCGGTCATTTGCGCAACACGCTCTACGTTGCGGCTAATTTCAACACTCACATTGCTTTGCTCTTTCATCGACACGGTAATGGCCTGAATGGCCTCATTCACGCGGTCCGCATTGGCCTTGATCTGGTCAATGGTTCCCGACACCGAGTCTGCCTGTTCAATGCCCTGCTTCACCATACCCACCGAATCTTCCATGGACTTGGAAGCCTGCTGGGTAATGCTCTGAATCTGGAACACCATGGTTGAAATGCGCTCAGACGAGCCCTTCGTTTGCTCAGCCAGTTTGCGTACTTCGTCGGCAACCACTGCAAAACCACGACCGCTTTCACCTGCACGTGCCGCCTCAATGGCCGCATTCAAGGCCAACAAGTTGGTGCGGTCGGCAATGTCGGTGATGGTTGAAATAATCTCGGAAATTTCATTGGACTGCTGCTCAAGCGAGCGCACTGTGCTGGCACTGCCTTGCACCGAGCTGGCAATTTTCCGAATGCCGTCCACCACCTGGCCCAAAGTGACGCTGCCTTGATCGGCAGACTGCTTGGCCTGCATGGCTGTGTGTGACGCATCGTTGGAGTTCTCAGTGATCTGGCTGATCGACACAGTCAATTGCTCGACTGCCGCAGCCATGGACGACGTGGCATCCGCCTGCTCAGAAGCCGCCTTGTTCATTTCATCGGACGAAGTACGCACGGCACTTGCACTCTCAGTCAACGAGGCAGTGGAACCACGAATACCCTCAATCAAACCACGCAAATTGGTTTGTGCCTTGCCCAGTGCAAGCAACAGCCCGTCCACTTCGTCTTTGCCCTCAACCTTGATGTTGCTGTTCAGCCTTCCCTCTGCCAAAGCGTTGATGTGGGTCGTGGCTGTTCCCAACTTGCGTTTGAACATTCGGGAAATCAAAAAATTCAATACCAAACCGGTGAACAGGGCAAACAATGTAATGGCCACGGTAATCCAGATGGATTGTTGGTAAACACCCTGGCTGGCCTCTTGGCGCTGCTTCAATAAACGGTATTCTTCAGCTTCCACTTTGGCCAAAGCCTGACGCATTTTGTCCATCAGCGGCTTGCCCGGGGTGGCGTCCACCAAAGCATTGAAATCTTCCGGGGCCATATTGCCCTCAATCACCAAGCGCTTGGCGTCGATCAGCGGATCCACCACGGAATTCAACCAAGTGCGATAGTGGGCATTGAATAAACGCAATTCCTCCGTCACCACCGCGTTGTGCGCCGTGAGTTCGGCCGCCTTGTCCAGGTGTTTGCGAACCTGCTCTTTGCCCTCGTTGTAGGGTGCCAGATAAGAATCATCACCACGCAGCAAAAATCCGCGTTCGCCAGTTTCAATATTCACCAGATTTTCACGAACCCCAAGCAAATTCTCGATCACCTCATGGGTGAATTCGTTTTTGGCATTGGCATCCATAATCCGCTTGCTGTTAAACACACCCAAGCCACCCACCACCACGCCCAGCAGAATCACCGTGACCAGGCTGGCGCTGAATTTGGCACTAATGGAACTCAACATGAGACACCCCTCTTTGAACTGTCATTGGTTTACAACATAACGTTGTATTTCTAAAAAAGCCTCACTCGAACAGGGCTAATAGAAGACAGCCACCCAGTCGGACGTATGAACATTGTGCAGTACAAGGGGGGACCGAAATTGGGGAATAAAGGGGCTTTCATGGTCCAGACCAAACAACTCAAAGCCGGGAACACCCCCGCAAACGCTATAATGTCGGGCTAAGCCATTGTTGACGTTGTTCATTTTCAAGTACCACTGCCATGACCCTTGCCAAAAGTTTCGACCCGAATGCCATTGAATCCCACTGGGGCCCTGAATGGGAGCGCCAAGGCCATGCCAAGGCCACCACGGTGGAAGGCAAGCCCGACTTTTGCATTCAACTGCCCCCACCCAATGTAACCGGCACCCTGCACATGGGCCATGCGTTTAATCAAACCATCATGGACGGGCTAACGCGTTATTACCGCATGCGTGGCCACAACACCCTGTGGCAACCGGGCACAGACCACGCAGGCATTGCCACTCAAATTGTGGTTGAACGCCAGTTGGCCGCCAAGAACACTACCCGCCACGATTTGGGTCGCGAAAAATTCGTGGAAAAAATTTGGGAATGGAAAAACGAAAGCGGCAGCAAAATTACCGAGCAAATGCGCCGCATGGGTGCGAGTGTGGATTGGCAGCGCGAGTACTTCACCATGGACCCCGCCTTGTCCAAATCGGTTACTGAAGTGTTTGTTCGGCTGTTTGAACAAGGCCTGATTTACCGTGGCAAGCGATTGGTGAACTGGGACCCGGTGCTGAAAACAGCGGTGTCTGATCTGGAAGTGGAAAGTGTGGAAACCGAAGGCCATTTGTGGGAACTGAAGTACCCACTGGTGGAGGCAGACCCGGTGAAAGGCCTTACCCACCTTACAGTGGCCACCACGCGCCCGGAAACCATGCTAGGCGATTCGGCAGTGATGGTTCACCCCGAGGATGAACGCTACCAGCACCTGATCGGCAAGAAAGTACAGCTGCCTTTGTGCAACCGTGAGTTGACCATTATTGCCGATGAATACGTAGACAGCAGCTTCGGCACGGGCGTGGTGAAAGTGACACCGGCACATGACTTCAACGACTATGCCGTGGGCCAGCGCCACAAGCTTGAGCTGATCAACATTCTTACCCTGGATGCCACCATTGCAGACAATGCGCCTGCGAAGTATGTGGGTATGGACCGCTTTGTAGCCCGCAAACAGATTGTGGCCGACCTGGAAGAACTGGGCCTGCTGGGTGAAATAAAACCCCACAAACTGATGGTACCCAAGGGCGACCGCACCGGCGTGGTGATTGAACCCATGCTAACCGACCAGTGGTTTGTGGCCATGACCAAAGCCGCTGAAGGCGATGCCACTGGCAAAAGCATCACCCAAAAAGCGATTGACGCAGTAGAACAAGGCCAGGTGAAGTTTGTGCCCGAGCAATGGGTGAACACCTACAACCAGTGGCTGAACAACATTCAAGACTGGTGTATTTCCCGCCAATTGTGGTGGGGCCACCAAATCCCGGCTTGGTACGGCGAGAACGGCGTGGTGTTTGTGGCGCGTACTGAAGAAGATGCCCGCGCCAAGGCCGCCGCCGCTGGCTACACAGGTGCACTGAAGCGCGACGACGATGTGCTGGACACCTGGTTCAGTTCCGCCTTGGTACCTTTCAGCACTTTGGGCTGGCCCGAGGAAACCCCCGAACTGACGCACTTCCTGCCCTCCTCCGTGTTGGTGACTGGCTTTGACATCATTTTCTTCTGGGTGGCCCGAATGATCATGATGACCACCCACTTCACGGGCCAGGTGCCTTTCCACACCGTGTATGTGCATGGCTTGGTACGGGATGCTGAAGGCAAAAAAATGAGCAAGTCGGTGGGCAACACCCTGGACCCGGTCGATTTGATTGATGGCTGTGATTTAGACACCCTGCTGGTGAAACGCACCACGGGCTTGAGCAAGCCGCAAGACGCGCCGAAAATCGAAAAGAAAACCCGCAAGGAATTTCCGGAAGGCATACCCGCCTACGGCGCCGATGCGCTGCGCTTTACCTTCGCAAGCCTGGCCACTTTGGGCCGAAACATCAACTTTGACCAGAAGCGTTGTGACGGTTACCGCAACTTCTGCAACAAACTGTGGAACGCCACCCGCTTTGTGCTGATGAATACCGAAGGGCAAGATTGTGGCCTGAGCGACCACGATGCAGACGCCTGCACGCCCGGCGGCTACCTGGATTTTTCGCAAGCGGACCGCTGGATAACAAGTACTCTTCAGCGCGTGGAAGCCGATGTGGCACAGGGTTTTGAGACCTACCGCTTCGACTTGATTGCGCAAAGCATTTACCAGTTTGTGTGGGACGAGTACTGCGACTGGTACCTTGAAATTGCCAAAGTGCAAATTGCCAATGGCACAGCCGCACAGCAACGCGCCACCCGCCGCACCCTGGTACGCGTGCTGGAAACCATATTGCGCTTGGCCCACCCGATTATTCCGTTCATCACCGAGGAACTTTGGCAAACGGTCAGCGTGGTGGCAGGCCGCCGAGAAGAAGGCGTACAAGCCAGCCTGATGACCCAGGCTTACCCGGTCAGCGTGCCCAGCCGCATTGACGAAAAAGCTGAAAACTTTGTGGCCCAACTGAAAGCCACGGTAGACGCCGTTCGCGCACTGCGCGGTGAAATGGGTTTAAGCCCGGCCGAAAAAGCACCGCTGATTGCCAGCTGTGAAGGCAATGCCGAGCAACGCGCGTTTCTGGAAAAAACCGGCCCGGTATTGGCTGCGCTGGCCAAGCTGAGCAAAGTCGATGTGGTTGATTCACTGCCCGCAGACTCCATGGCGCCCTTACAAATTGTGGGTGAGCTGAAGTTGATGCTGCACATTGAAATTGATGTGGAAGCCGAGCGTGCCCGCATTGGCAAAGAAGCAGAAAAAATTCGTATTGAGATTGCCAAGTGCAATGGCAAACTGGGCAACGCCAGCTTTGTAGACCGTGCACCCGCAGCAGTGGTGGATCAGGAAAAAGCCAGGCTGGCCGAATTCAGCGCTTTGCTTGAAAAGCTGGAGAGCCAGCTAAACAAGTTGAAATAGGCACAAAAAAAGAGCACCGAAATGAACCATTCGGTGCTCTTTTTTTTCACAATCGCTGGGTAATCAACAACCCGCAGTGCACCTGCCCTTGCCATCAAAACTCATGGTTTTGTCACTCAACGGCACGTACACAGGCACCTTGCTGGCCTTCATGAATTGCTCGGTTTTTGTACCCGCAATTACCTTGCCATTCTGGGTGGCCACTTCATTGGCATGGCTCGCAATGACAGCTTTGGGCTCTACCAACTCATTCACCACATAAGCCGCTTCCCGCGGACCAGTGGTGAAGGTGTCACCGATGTTCATCACAGCCAATTGCGGCTTGTAGTATTCACCCACCACTTCTTTTTGTTCGCCAGTGATACCCGTGTCGCCACTCAGATACACCGTTAAACCATTGCTGAACTTGACCACGTAGCCAGTGGCGGGGCCAGCATAGGCCGTAATCCCTGTTTCTTTGAGCATATCGCCCAATCGTTGCCCAACAAAATCACCCGCAATGCCATTGCTGTGCGCAGCAGGCACGGTGGTAATGCCCACTCCGTTGATGGTTTGCATTGCTCCGAAACGAACCAGTACCGAGTTTTTCTCGTCACCGCCGGCTTGTTTCAATTTTGCGGCAAAGAAGGAAGGCATTTCACTGCCAGTCACAATTTTTGCACCGGTTTCTACAGCAATGTTCACACTGTTGGAGTTGGGCAAAGCACTGGCGGAAATATCGGGTTTGTCACAGCTGCCTGCATTGGGAGCTGGGTTGTGCCGGTCGCCCAAGTGGTCACCGTGCATGTGGCTTACCAACACCACATCAATTTTTCCCAAGCGGGGGTCTTCAGCACCCGCCACTGTGCGGCCAGCGTCGTACAAAATCCGGGTGCCATTCGGATCTTCAAAAATCATGGCGCGGTCAAAGCGACAAAACTCACCCTGCTGGCCACCCAAAGGGGTCACTTTGACCAAGCCTTGGGCTGGGGCCTGCGCCTGAGCAGCGAGGGGAAGCATACACAACAGGGGAATTACACGAAAGAGGGAAAGAATTGTCATACTGCGACCTGCTTGAATCTTGGTTAATACACGTCGAACACCTTGCTCAGCAGACCCATTTCACCTGCTTTTTCTAGCTCGGCTTTGACCTTGGCATATTCATAAATTAAATCAGCTGCACCGAGCCCAAGGGACTTCCAGGGGCGATACAAGCGATGATCAAGAAGTGTATACGCAATAGACTCGCCACTCAACGCCGATTGTGGCCGGGTGCCCAAGCCCACCATAGACCACTTTTCAAACATCAGCTCTTCGGTGGTCTCAGACACCAGCAGACGAATGTCAGAGTGCCGGGGGTCTTTCACTATCTTTTTATAGACTGAGCTCACCGCTTCCCGGGGGCCTTCAAGGCACTGCATAAACTCCATGCCATTGCACAACAGCAGGCCCTCGATACCCAGATTTCGATTGTTTTGAGACGCCTGCTCACACAATTGCTCAAAGGCCAGGCGATCAAAGCCCGGCACTTGAACCGATGTGTAAATTAGTCTCAGCATACAATTCCCGGAATTTGTGTATGACAATCATATGACGCCCGTGGCCTAATCTAACTAACCAGAACGGGGTAGTCAATTTGGACGAGAATAAACCTTTGCGGTCTTGTGCATGCGGTTTCTTCCCAAAAACTGGATCCAGTCCTCGCTGTTTTGTGGCAAAGGACTCGCCTTGCTTTGATAAGCCGTGGGGTTTTGGCTGGGCTGTGTGGCCAAGCTGGCCTGCATCAACTGTACGCTTTGTTCCAGACAAGCCTGCAGGCCAGTTTTGGTTTTCGCCAGCTCCACACAAAGCTCATCGGGACACATCCGCACCACACCAAGCTTCAACAGCGGCTTTCTCGGAAAGTCTTTCAAGTTCCAGGTGAGCAAACCGACGGGTTGTTGCAATTGGTGCCGCAGAGCCAAGGCCGATGCAGCAACATGGCGGTCCTTTTCATCTACCTGCCGAATATCAGCCAGATAAGGTTCGTGGTTTTGCGGCAACAGCACTGCCTGTAAACGGCTGGGTAAGGCGTGGCGCTCCTGGTCCGCATCGTCGGCATGTAAACGCCCCAAGCGAACCAAATTTCGGTAACACTCGTTTTCGATGTGGGGAGTCCAATACAAGGTGGCCTGCCTGCGCTCAGCCAGCGCAACCATCAGCCAACGGGTCCATTCAGAGAACAGCACATTGGCGTCAAGCAACCAATGTTGTGGCACCTCGGGCTTGCCGAGAACAACGCTCACCAGGTGCCGGCCGGTTTAACGGCGCTTCATGTAGAAAACGAATGAGCCAGACTGGTCAGCCTGCTCTACCAATTCGTTGCCGGTCTGTTTGGCAAACATGGCGAAATCGCGCACCGAGCCTGGGTCGGTGGAAGTCACTTTGAGCACCTGGCCGCTCTGCATTTCTGCCAAAGCCTTCTTGGTTCTCAAAATGGGCAGCGGGCAATTCAATCCGCTGGCGTCGACTTCACGGTCAAAATTCATGTCTCTTACTCCTGTTTGTTTCTCGCTCACTGCTCTTGAGTTCGCTTGTGAGCTTACTTGTGATTTTTCACTATTTTAATTCAATCCAGTTGACAGGCAGCTGACGGGCGCTTAGCCAATCGGCCATGGCCAAACCAGTGCCCATGCGCCAGGGGCGCAATTCAGCGGGTTCTACCAGCTTGTAGTCGGCCAGTTCTTCCGACAAGTTAATGTTGCCCACCGCCTTGATGTGATAACAAATAATCACTTCATTTTTCATCGGAAAGGGATACACCCCAATCAAGCTGCTTTCAACTGCATCCAGATTGGTTTCTTCTTTCAGTTCGCGAATGGCACCTTGCTCAGGTGTTTCATTGCGTTCCAGAAAACCGGTAATGAGCGCGTAAAAATGTGCGGGCCACGCCACGTTGCGGGCCAGCAGCACCTTGCCCTCGAACTCCACCAATGCAGCCACCACCGGCACTGGGTTGCCCCACTGCACGAAGCCACAAGCACTGCACGCCATGCGGGGCTGACCAGAATGCTGCAACTCGTGCAGCTTTGTGGCACACATGGGACAGTACTGATAAATGGCTTCACTCATGGTGCGTCCCGGTCTGATTGATTATTTATTTTTAACCCAATCCACAACACTGGCCAATGCCGCATCCAGATTCTCCGGCTGTGTGCCGCCAGCCTGCGCCATGTCGGGTCGGCCACCGCCTTTACCACCCACTTGTTGGGCAACAAAGTTGACCAGGTCACCTGCTTTAACCTTGGCGGTTGCCTCTTTGCTGACCGAGGCAATCAAACTGACCTTGCCTTCCAGCACCGTGGCCAATACCAAAGCGGCATTGCCCAATTTGTCGCGCAGTTTGTCAGCGGCTTCGCGCAGCTGTTTCACATCTGCACCTTCCAGCTTCGCAGCCAGCACTTTCACGCCGCCCACATCCACTGCCTGCCCAGCCAAATCATCGCCCTGGCTCGCCGCCAGCTTGCTTTTCAAGCGGTCCAGTTCTTTTTCCAGGTTTTTCACCTGATCCATGATCTGGCCAATTTTGACAGTGGCCTCGGCAGCAGGAACCCGCAGGCTTTGTGCAATCGCATCCACTTGCGCTTGCGCCTTCTGGGCAAATTCCATCGCCCCCAGACCAGTGGTGGCTTCCACACGGCGAATGCCGGCTGCCACACCGCTTTCGCTGGTAATTTTGAACAAGCCGATGTCGCCGGTGCGCTGCACGTGAGTGCCACCACACAATTCCCGAGAAGAACCAATGTCGAGCACACGCACGGTGTCGCCATACTTTTCGCCAAACAACATCATGGCGCCGGCGCTCTTGGCGCTTTCAATGTCCATGATGCGGGCTTGCGTTTCTGCATTGGCCAGAATTTCTTCGTTCACAATTCGCTCAACCTGGGCAATTTGCTCGGGCGTCATGGCGCTGTGGTGTGCAAAGTCGAAGCGGGTTTTTTCAGCGTCCACCAGCGAACCCTTTTGGCTCACATGGTCGCCCAGCACTTCGCGCAGCGCTTTGTGCATCAAGTGGGTGGCGCTGTGGTTGCGAATCGTGCGGTTGCGCTGGTAGTGGTCAACCTGTGCGCCCACTGCATCGCCCACTTTCAATTCACCAGTCACCAATTCGCCATGGTGGCCAAACACATTGGCTTGAATTTTTTGTGTGTCCAATACGCGGAACAAATTCAGGCAAGCTGCGCCACTTGAAATTTCGCCCTGATCGCCCACCTGGCCACCACTTTCGGCATAGAAAGGGGTTTGGTCCAACACAACAACGCCCTGCTGCCCGGCAGTGATGCTGTTCACCGAGGTGCCGTTCACATAAATGGCGGTGATGGTGGCGTTGGCCACTTCAAGCGCATCGTAGCCCTTGAATTCAGTAGCCACGCCGCTGTAGGCCAGGTCAGCGTCCATCTTGAACTTGCCTGCTGCGCGGGCCTGCTGCTTTTGCTTGTTCATGGCCGCGTCAAACGCAGCTTCATCCACACTCATTTCGCGTTCTCGACACACGTCGGCGGTCAAGTCCAGCGGGAAGCCGTAGGTGTCGTGCAATTTGAATGCGGTTTCGCCGTCCAGCATGCCGCCCTTGGGTAGTACACCCAATGCTGAGTCCAGAATGGCCATGCCGTTTTCAATGGTCTCGAAGAAGCGTTCTTCTTCGGCCTTCAAAATGCTTTGCACCTGTGCGGCCGCTTTGGCCAATTCAGGGTAGGCTTCGCCCATTTCTGCCACCAAATCACCAACCAAGGCGTTGAAGAATGGTTTGCGGCAACCCAGCTTGTAGCCATGGCGAATGGCGCGGCGAATGATTCGGCGCAGCACATAGCCGCGACCCTCGTTACCGGGAATAACGCCATCCACCACCAAAAATGAACAGGCGCGAATGTGGTCGGCAATTACCCGCAGTGAATTGTTGGTCAAATCAACCGCGTTGCCCTGCGCAGTCACTTCTCGCGCGGCCGCTTTAATCAAAGTTTGGAACAGGTCAATTTCGTAGTTGCTGTGCACATGCTGCAGCACTGCAGCAATACGCTCCAGGCCCATGCCGGTGTCAACGCAGGGCTTGGGCAGCGGGTGCAACACACCGTCGGCGCTGCGGTCAAACTGCATGAACACCAGGTTCCACACTTCAATGTATCGGTCACCATCTTCTTCAGGGCTTCCGGGTGGACCACCCCACACTTCGGGGCCATGGTCGTAGAAAATTTCGGTGCAAGGGCCGCAAGGGCCGGTGTCGGCCATTTGCCAAAAATTGTCGGAAGCGTAACGCGCGCCCTTGTTGTCGCCGATGCGAATAATGCGCTCGGCGGGCACACCCACTTGCTTGTTCCAGATGCTGTAGGCTTCGTCATCTTCCTGATACACCGTGACGTACAGGCGTTCAGGCGGCAGCTTGTAAACCGTGGTCAACAATTCCCAGGCGTACTGAATGGCGTTTTCCTTGAAGTAATCGCCAAAGCTGAAGTTGCCCAGCATTTCAAAGAAGGTGTGATGGCGGGCCGTGTAACCCACGTTTTCCAGGTCGTTGTGCTTGCCGCCCGCGCGAACTGAACGCTGGCTGGAAGTAGCCCGTGTGTATGGGCGTTTGTCTTTGCCGGTGAACACGTCTTTGAACTGCACCATGCCACTGTTGGTGAACAACAGGGTGGGGTCATTGCCCGGCACCAGGCTGCTGGAAGCCACCTTGGTGTGGCCTTTGCTGGCAAAGAAATCAAGAAACTTTTCGCGAATGTCAGCGACTTTCATGTTGGGGCTACCTTCCTGAGTAAAGCGGCATGCGGTTTTTGGTTTAACCCTCGATTATAAGGTCATTCGATCCGTAAAAAGCCCTTTTACACCCAAGGCTTGCAGCGTTTTCGCCTGTTCCGCGTCGTTCACGGTATAAACCCGAACCAGCCGCCCTGTGGTGTGTATGCGGCGCAATGCCGTGGGCTCCGCCCCGCTCCAGTGCAAATGAATGGCACTGGCCTGCAGCGCATCGGCATGCAGCGCCCAGTGGTCGGGCAGCTGCTCGTACAACAAAGCCAAGTCGTAACCTTTCAATGGCAACAGGCTTGCGTGGTAGAAACTGGAAAACACCCAGTTCTCGCAGATGTGTTGCTGTTGATCGGCAGGCAATTCTTCAACTGCGACCTTCACCGCCCGCCCCAAGGCAATCGCGTTGGCTGGGTTGGTGGCTTTCAGTTCCACATTGGCGCGCAGGCCATGCTCTAAACAGAACTGAATGGTTTGGGCGAGGCTGGGTATGGGCTCACCGTGCACTGCGTAATGCCGAAGGTCGCGAGCACGAAGACTGTCAAAACGGGTCAGCGGATCGGTGGACGCCATGGCGGGGTCAACAGACCGGGCGCAACGCCCCATTACCCAGTCGTGGTGAATCATGGGCACGCCATCGGCCGTCAACATCACATCAAACTCCACGGCTTTAAATCCGGAATTTAATGCAATCTCAAAACCTTTCAGCGTGTTTTCAAGCTCGCCTTTTCCGCTGCCGCGATGCGCCCAAAGTTGCATTTTCTGTCATCCACGTATTGTTAATCCTTGACCTAGACCTAGCTTGGTCAAAGTAAATTTATTTACTTTTTAAAGGGTTATCCCGGAACTTCAACGGTTTTAATGCAGTCCCTTCTGGTGTTAAGGTAAAAGGATAGTCCATTTAACAGGGAGGGCAATGTCTGCGTTCTGGCAAAACACAATTAGCCAAGCGATACGTTTGCGACGAGAGCTACACAGCGAGCCTGAACTAAGCTGGCATGAAACACGCACCGCTCAAAAAATAAGAACAACGCTCAGCGAACTGAATATTAGCTGGTCCCCATGCGCGGGCACCGGCACCTTGGCGCGCCTGAATACTTCGGCCACTGCATTCAGTGCGCGCCACATTGCCTTGCGCGGCGATATTGACGCCTTGCCCATTGAAGAACAAACCGGCAAAACCTGGGCCTCCCGCCAATTGGGTTGCATGCATGCCTGCGGGCATGACGGCCACACTGCCGCCCTACTGGCCACAGCCAGATACTTGAAAAGTATTGAACACACATTGCCAGGGCCAATCACCCTGATATTCCAACCCGCCGAAGAAGGTGGGCACGGTGCGCTGCGCATGATTGAGGACAGCGCACTGGAAGGCATTGATGAAATTTACGGTTGGCACAATTGGCCTGCCATACCTGAAGGCCAACTGGTTTGCCCTGACGGGATTGTGATGTGCGGTAACGGTACATTCGAAATTACCGTAAACGGCCAGGGCGGCCACGCCAGCCAGCCTGAATTGTGCCGCGACCCTGTGTTGGCGGGCAGTGCCATGGTGCAGGCCTTGCAACAGGTAGTGGCGCGCAGGCTTGCGCCCCAACAAACCGCTGTGCTTAGTGTTACCTCATTTAACGCACCCAGCGGGCCCACGGTTATCCCTCAACAAGCTGTACTGGGTGGCAGCATTCGTGTGCCCAACTCCACCACCCGAGAGCAAATTAACGCCTTGATTGTTGAAGTGGTGGAGAACACCGCCCACGCCTATGGCGTAAGCGCCGAAGTCACCATTGAACCGCGCTACAACGCCACCATCAACCATGCCGCGCAGGCAGGCAAGTTAAGGGCCGCTTGGCGTGCAGTGATGGGCGACGCGGCCTTTGATGTTGCCACACCCGTGCCAATTATGGCCTCGGAAGATTTCAGCTATTACCTGCAGGAAATTCCAGGGGCTTTTGCCCTGGTGGGCGCAGGCAAAAAGGGGGAAGAACCCGTTCCCTGCCACAGCCCTTTCTACGACTTCAACGACGCCTTAATTGAACCGGTTGCCCGCCTTTACGCGCACCTGGCTGGCGCGCCCGACCCAACACACAACAACAAGGAGTGATGTGAATGAACATGCAAACTTTTGAGCGACGAGAAAGCGATGTGCGCGGCTATAGCCGCACCTATCCAGTGGTGTTTGACAAGGCATTGAACGCCCGACAAACCGATGAAAACGGCAAAGAGTACATCGACTTTTTTGCAGGTGCCGGTGTGCTGAACTTTGGGCACAACAACGAGCGCATGCAAAAAGCAGTGGTGGATTACATTCAATCCAACGGTGTTACCCACAGCCTGGACATGGCCACAGTGGCCAAGCGTGCCTTTATTGAAAAATTCGAAGAGGTTGTGCTCAAGCCCCGGAACATGCCGCACAAAATGCAGTTCATGGGGCCCACAGGCACCAACTCCGTCGAGGCGGCTTTAAAAATTGCACGACGCGTCACGGGCCGACAACAAATTGTGTCCTTTTCGCATGGCTTTCACGGAATGACTCTGGGTTCGCTGGCTTGCACCGCCAATGCGTATTTCCGTGGCGCTGCGGGTGTACCTTTGCAACATGTGACCCACCAAGCCTTTGGCTGCGAAACGCCCTGCAAAGGTTGCACTTTGGGCTGCGGTGAAGAAAGCATTGAACGCATGCGCGCCTTGTATGCCGACACATCCAGCGGCGTGGCACCACCCGCCGCATTCTTGATTGAAACCATTCAGGCTGAGGGTGGTGTGAAGGTGGCCAGCGCCAAGTGGCTTCAAGCACTCCAACAACTTGCGCATGAATTGGGTGCCCTGTTGATTGTGGACGACATTCAAGTGGGCTGCGGCCGCACAGGCAGCTATTTCAGTTTTGATGAACTGGGTATTGACCCCGACATTGTGTGCCTGGCCAAAGGCATCGGCGGCTGGGGCACACCCATGGCGCTGAATTTGGTGAAGCCTGAAATTGACAAGCACTGGGCACCGGGTGAACACACCGGCACCTTCCGCGGACAAAACCTGTCGTTTGTGGCCGGTCGTGAAGCGCTCACCTACTTCGAAAACGATGAACTCATGACCGAGGTGAAGCGCAAGGCAAAGGTGATGCACGCGGCCATGCAAAGTGTGGTGCACCGTCACCCACAACTGGAGCTGACCGGCAAGGGCATGATTCTGGGATTGAACGTGGGCAGCACCGAGACTTCGAAAGCCATTGTGAACCAGTGTTTCGAGAACGGCCTGATGATTGCAAGCTGCGGCACTGGCGGGCGCGTGATCAAACTGATTCCGCCGTTGACCATTCCGGATGAAGACTTGGAAGAAGGCCTGAACACCCTGATCAAAGCGGTGAACCGCGCCATGGAGGCTGCATGAGAAAACGCGATGACATGACCTTTCCTTTCGAGGAATACGAACGCCGCATCGCTGAACTGCGCACACGAATTGCGCAGCGTAGGCTGGATGCGGTGGTGATCACCGATCCTGAAAACATCATGTACCTGACCGACTATCAAACAACGGGGTACTCATTTTTTCAGGCACTGGTGGTACCGCTTGAAGACGAGCCGTTCATGATTACCCGTGCGCTGGAAGAATCGAATGTGTTTGCGCGCACATGGGTAGAACAATCGCGCCCCTACCCCGACACTGGCGATGCCATTCAAATGTTGCTGGATGCCCTTCGGGAATTCAGGCTGGATGACAAACGAATTGGCTACGAGAGAAACAGTTATTTTTTCCCGGCCTATCAGCAAGACTTTGTCCACACCCGCTTGAGCAAAGGCAAACTGCTGGACTGCTTCGGCATTGTTGAACAAGGCCGCTTGCGCAAATCGCCGGTTGAAATTGAGCTCATGAGAAAAGCCGCAACTGCAACGGAAGCGGGCATGAAAGCGGGCCTGGAGGCCTGTGTTCCCGGCGCCACCGAAAATGACATTGGCGCTGCCATTTCGTCGGCCATGTTCAAGGCTGGTGGAGAGCCACCCGCCGTGATGCCTTACGTCACCAGCGGACCACGCACCATGATAGGCCACGCCACCTGGGAAGGCCGTGTGGTGAAACCCGGCGAACACGTATTTCTGGAAGTGGGTGGATGCTACAGACGCTACCACACCGCCATGATGCGCACTGCAGTGCTGGGTGAACTCAGCGACTCCATGTACAAAGCGCAAGAGACCATGAAGCATGCGCTGGATGCCGTTCATGAGTATTTTCAACCGGGCATGACCGTGTCGGATGCCGACAACCTGGTGCGCAACATCATTACCCACAACGATGTGGGCGCTCGGCTGATTACCCGCTCCGGGTATTCAATCGGCATTGCATTCCCACCCAGCTGGGATGAAGGCTACATCATGAGTTTGAAGCAGGGCGAATCGTCCATCCTTGAAGAGGGCATGACCTTTCACATCATTCCGTGGATGTGGGGTGTGGATGGTGACAAAACCTGTGGCATCTCCGACACCATCATCATTACAAAAAACGGTTGCGAATCATTTTTTTCGCTCGACCGCGATTTCACCGTGAAACCTGAAAAAAACGTTCACACGCTCAGTGCAGTGAACACCACACCCGGCAAGAAAAAAGCGGCCACTGACACAAATACGCAGGAGGACCAAGCTGTATGACCACTGCCATGCTCACATCAACCAACCCATTCACCGGCGAAAAAATCAGCGAGCATCTCGCCCTGCAAGGTGAACAAATCAGCGCACAAATTGGCATTGCTGCTGCAGCCTTTCCTGCGTGGTCCTCGAAATCATTTACCGAGCGCGGCAAAGTGCTTCATGCAGTGGCTGCTCAATTGCGCAAACACAAAAGCAGGCTGGCTGAACTAATGGCACTTGAAATGGGCAAACCCGTGAAAGAAGGTGGCCCGGAAGTAGAAAAAGCCGCCAGCTGTTGCGAGTACTATGCCGAGCATGCCGGCAAGCTTTTGGCCGACGAATGGATCGCATCCGATGCATCGGAAAGCTATGTGAAGTACCAGCCATTGGGCACCTTGCTGGGCATATTGCCCTGGAATGCACCAGCCTGGCTGGCCTTTCGCTACCTGGCACCTGCGCTGATGGCGGGCAATACCTGCGTGATGAAGCACGACCCGAACGTACCGGCCACGGCGCAGACATTGGCCAACTTGTTTCAGGAGGCGGGTGCGCCTGCTGGCGTGGTGGTGAATTTGCCGCTGCGCACCGAGCATGTGGAACAAGCCATTCGCGACCCGCGCATTGTGGCGGTCAGCTTTACAGGCTCAAGCGCGGCAGGTCGAAAGGTTGCAACCACCGCCGCATCGGAGCTCAAACCTGCGGTGCTTGAACTTGGGGGCTCTGACCCCTGTATTGTACTGGCCGATGCCGACCTGGAACGCGCAGCCGATGTGGTGGTGTTGTCACGCATCATCAATGCCGGTCAAAGCTGTATTGCGGCCAAACGCATATTGATTGAAGCGAAGGTTTATGAAGAATTCACCACCTTGCTCAAGGTGCGGCTGGCCAAACTGAAAATGGGCAACCCGCTGGAATCTACAACCGACATTGGCCCCATTGCCCGCCAGGACCTGCGCGATAACCTTCATCGCCAGGTGCAGCAAACCATTGAACAAGGTGCAAAGTGCCTGCTGGGCGGTCAGCTTCCCGATGGGCCTGGCTACCACTATCCCCCTACTTTGCTGGCCGATGTGAAGCCCGGCATGTGTGCATTTGAGGAAGAAACCTTTGGTCCGGTCATGGCAGTGATGAAAATAGAAAATATTGATGAAGCACTTGCAGTGGCCAACAACACAAACTACGGTTTGGGCTCTAGTATATGGACAGCCAGCACCAGCAAAGCCATGCGTGCAATCAATGAATTGCAGGCCGGACAGGTGGCAGTCAATGGCATTGTAAAAACCGACCCCCGACTGCCCAGTGGTGGCATCAAGCAATCGGGTTACGGCCGCGAGCTTGGGCCACACGGCATTCGCGAGTTTGTTAACGCCAAGCAGGTCTGGATTAAATAGAGGCAGTCGAGGAGACAAACCAAAAATGATCAAAGTCAGTGTGATGTACCCCAATGCGCAAGGCGTCAGCTTTGACCACGATTACTACAAAACCACCCACATGCCGCTGGTGAAAAGCAAAATGGGCAAAGCCCTGCACCATTACACGGTCGACAAAGGCCTGGCTGGTGGCGCTGGGGACGCGCCGGCGTTTGTGGCCATGGGGCATTTGCTGGTGGATTCCGTCGAAGCGTTTCAGGCCGCTTTCGGCCCACATGCCAAAGAAATCATGGCGGATATTCCCAACTACACCAATGCCAGCCCTGTAATTGTAATTAGTGAAGTGACTGTTGAAAAAGGCTAAACAGCCTTGGGAAACTTCGCGATGATTCGGTCGAACTGACTGGCGAAAGTTTTTCGGTCCGCTTGGCTGTAGGCGGGCGGACCGCCTGTATCAATACCACTGGCCCGCATGGTGTCCATGAAATCGCGCATCGTGTGTAGGGCCTTGATATTCTCTGCGGTGAACATTTCCCCACGCGGGCTTAAAACCTGCGCGCCTTTGTCGACCAACTGGGCCGCCAGAGGAATGTCGCTGGTAATCACCAAATTCCCGGCTTCAACACGGCGCACAATTTCATCATCGGCCTCATCAAAACCACGGGGCACTTGCAACAGCTTGATGAACTTCGAGGGTGGCGTGCGAATATACTGATTGGCCACCAAGGTGGTTTCAATGCCAGTTCGATCGGCCGCACGAAAAATGATTTCCTTCACTGCAACAGGGCAAGCGTCGGCGTCGACCCAGATTTTCATCATTTGACCACGCAAAAAAGCAACAAGCTCCGATCGTATCAAATCGCAAAACCTAGGGATGATCCGAAGCGCAATACCGGTTCTATTCCGATACAGTTCAATCAAGAACTAAAACTTTTCAGGTGGTCAATATGGGTTTCAAAGTTGCTTTTCTGGGTTTGGGCGTTATGGGATACCCCATGGCAGGTCATTTGGCAAAGTCCGGTCACGAAGTCACGGTGTACAACCGCAGCTCGGCCAAAGCGGAAAAGTGGGTTTCACAACACGGCGGCAAAATGGCAAGCACGCCTGAACAAGCTGCGACAGGACAAGACTTTGTATTCGCCTGCGTAGGCAACGACGACGACTTGCGCCAAATTTGCACCGGCATCAATGGCGCTTTCCACGGCATGAAGCCAGGCGCGGTGTTCATTGACCACACCACAGCCAGCGCAAAAATTGCCCGCGAACTTTTTGAACATGCGAAAGACGCAGGTTTCGGGTTTATCGACGCCCCAGTGTCTGGCGGACAGGCTGGCGCAGAAAATGGTCAATTGACCGTGATGTGCGGGGGAACTCATGCGGACTTTGAACAGTCCAAAGACGTAATTGCTGCATTTGCCAAGGCCGTTACCTTGATGGGTGAATCGGGCAGCGGTCAGCTGACAAAAATGGTGAACCAGGTGTGCATTGCCGGTTTGCTGCAAGGTTTGTCAGAAGCACTGAAGTTCGGCATGAATGCTGGGCTTGATGTCAACAAAGCACTTGAAGTGATCGGCAAAGGTGCCGCACAAAGCTGGCAAATGGACAACCGTGGCAAAACCATGGTGGAGGGAAAATTCGATTTCGGCTTCGCAGTAGACTGGATGCGCAAAGACCTGAGCCTGGTGCTGGAAGAAGCACGCCGCAATGGTTCTCAGCTGCCAGTGACCGCATTGGTTGACCAGTTTTATGCCGAGGTACAGGGCATGGGCGGCCAGCGCTGGGACACCTCGAGCCTCATCAAACGTTTGTAAAAGCGCGCGCCAGCCTTGAGCCGAACGCGCGCTTTATTGGAACGATCACCCACGGCTTGGGGCGTGGGTTTGGCGCTCTTGGGCGCCATCTTTTTTTCTGGCAAAGCCATTGTGGTGAAGCTGGCGTATGCCTACCCGGTTGACGCATCCACCCTGCTGGCCATGCGCATGTTGTTGTCGCTACCGCTGTTTCTGGGCGCGCTCATCTTCACCGTGTTGCGGGAAAAAAATGCCGCGAAAATGACAGCCAAAGATTATGGCTTGATTACCTTGGCAGGCCTGCTGGGCTACTACCTCGCCAGTCTGTTTGATTTCATGGGCTTGCAATACATCACGGCCGGGCTTGAACGGCTGATCTTGTTCACCTATCCCTCCATCGTGTTGCTGATTGCCTGCATCATCAAACACCAGTGGCCCCAACCCTGGCAGCTTGTGTGCATGGCGCTTAGCTACGTGGGGCTGGCAGTGGTGTATGGCCATGAAACCGTACTGGTGGGCGACAACACGGCCCTGGGCGTGGTGCTGGTTTTTGTGTCTGCCATTTGCTATGCCAGTTACTTGATTGTGGGCGAAAGGTTGCTCAAGCGACTGGGCACCATACGTGTTACCGCCATGGCCACCCTGGTTTCCGCAGCAGCCATACTGATACAAATCAACTTGCAGCAGCCATTGAGCATCATTGTTGAACAACCTTTGCCCGTGTGGGGCTGGTCGCTCGTGAATGCGGTGTTTTGCACCTTTGTACCAGTATTCGCCGTAATGACTGCCATCAGCTTGATCGGCGCACCGCGCGTATCCCAACTGGGCATGATTGGCCCCATCGCCACGATTGCGTTGGGCACCTGGATTTTGAAAGAACCATTTACCGTTTGGCATGCTGTGGGGACCGCACTTGTAATTGCAGGTGTAGCCTTACTCAGCATGAAAAAAGAAGCAAAAGAAGGAGCGATGACATGAGTACTACACCTGCAAAAATTGTTCGTTTTTACAACCCCGGTGCACCCGATGTATTGAAAATGGAAGACATCGAAGTGGGTCCACCCAAAGCCGGTGAAGTGCAGATTGAACACAAAGCAATTGGCCTGAATTACATCGAAGTGTATTGGCGCACTGGCGTTTACCCACAACCCCTGCCCTGCTGCCCCGGCACCGAAGGTGCAGGCATTGTGCGTGCAGTTGGAGAAGGCGTAACTGACCTGAAAGTGGGCGACCGCGTGGCCTATGGTTCTGGCCCTGTAGGCTCGTATGCCACCGTGCGAAACATGCCCGCACACCCACTGATGAAAATTCCGGACAGCATTGATTTTGAAACCGCCGCCGCCATGATGCTGAAAGGCTTCACAGCGCAGTACCTGTTGCGCCGCGTGTACAAAGTACAGGCAGGTGAAACCATCTTGTTCCATGCCGCTGCGGGTGGCGTGGGCACCATTGCTACCCAGTGGGCAAAGTCGCTGGGCGTGCGAGTCATCGGCACTGTTTCCACCCGAGAGAAAGCGGAGTTGGCCAAAGCCAACGGTTGCGCAGAAGTGATTATTACCAGCGAAGAGAATATCGTCGATCGCGTGAAAGAACTGACCGACGGCAAGGGAGTGCCGGTGGTGTACGACAGCGTAGGCAAAGCCACATTCATAGACTCGCTGAATTGCCTGAAACCGCGTGGCATGATGGTCAGCTTTGGCAATGCCAGTGGCAAAGTAGACCCAGTGCCATTGCAGTGGCTGGCCGAGCGTGGCTCGCTGGTGCTGACCCGCCCCACGGTTGCATCATTTACCGTGGACAAAGCAGAAATGCTTGAAAGCGCGGCCGAAATGTTTGCTGTGGTGGCCAGCGGGGCTGTGAAAATTCAAATCAATCAGCGGTATGCGCTGGCCGATGTGGTGAAGGCGCACACCGAGCTTGAAGGACGACGCACAACAGGTTGCACGGTGCTGATTCCTTAACGCGCTGAGTGATACATGCCCGATCGGCTTGGGTTCCGCTCTCTCGCCTGCCGGTTAACTGCCCGATCGGCTTGGTTTCCGATCTCTTGACTGCCTGTTAACTGCCCGATCGGCTTGGGTTCCGCTCTCTCGCCAGAAAACCTGTTTCTCCCTTGCTGAGCCTTGCGATGCCTCAGAACGGCCCTCCTAAACTGCGGGTCGGGTCCGTTCTCTGTCGCCCATACTGGGCAACACCGGCCCTGCTCGACACGCAAGGGCAGGTTTTCTTGAAGGCGAGGCGATCGAAACACCGCCGCCGATTGGGCGATGAAACCAGCCGTGATTCGCGTGGTAGTAGAAGGGAGTT